>Ga0129345_1000473_pt1 | contig 14672 bp, 26 predicted proteins | sample CPBDNA_FD_94425 | JGI IMG/M metagenome (GOLD analysis project Ga0129345, IMG submission 94425) | Freshwater to marine salinity gradient microbial communities from Chesapeake Bay, USA - CPBay_Sum_20_0.8_DNA | ecosystem: Environmental > Aquatic > Marine > Coastal | place: USA: Chesapeake Bay...
GGTATTTACGCGCTGCGGCGCAAGATGCGGAGTTGGTGGCGTGATGGTTACTTGGAATTATGCAATGAGTTACGACATGTATCGACCCGTAAAGTCACACGCTGACAAGGCTGCGTCATATATTAGCGCGGGACGTGAGACGACCCGAAGTTTTGATTCTTGTTTTGAATGGTGGGGTGCTGACGCTGTTGCGGTTGCGTTGTACCGAAGAGCGCAAAAGCGGCCCGAAACACAGATGGCCCGAAACCTGTTCAAGTATTTGTGCCGTGACAGCGTTATGGCTGCTGTGGAGAAATACAAAGACTGGGACGACCTAGAGGCATTAGCCGAACATATTAAAGGAAACCAGTTATGAAGGAGTTAAGAAATGCTAACCCTTAAACTGACTTGCAGCATTAAGAACAAACCAATTTTGTTGGCGTTGCAGGGAAACTTTGTTGTGACTTACCCGCCCGAACCCGATTACCTGAACGCCTACGAGAATGTTGGTGCTGTTGTTTGTGATGGCATTCACAATAACGGCGGTTGGAAGGTTCGGGAGACATTTGACGAGATTATGGAGATGATCAATGAAAGCTGATTGGCAGGATGTTGTTATCACAGTTGTGACAGTTGTGTTTATCTGGGCTTGGATGTTTGGCATAGTAGTTCAATGGTGGTAGACATAACCCGAATAAAATAGAGAACGGCGAGGAGTTGTCCCGACACCTCGCCGTTTTTTTGTCCTAGTCACAGAACACGGAGTCGTTCAAAATGAACACCTACAGTTTGCAACAGATTCCAGAATAAATCAAGACATTTCCTGAACAACCCCCACCATGTTCAGGAAAGATAACCCGAACAATTTATCGTCTTATTAACCTACAGCAGTGTTGTGCGTTCCAGTGGTATTTTTTGTAGGCCCATAAATATCCGAGGTTTTTTTCTCTTGCATCCCACAAGTTCCCATGCTATTAAAGTTCAGTGACTTCTGCTCGTCACACATGGCCTGTCATTTGGCCATGCCTCATATACTAGACTAGCCCGACACCCGTTCCCAATTTGGTGTCGGGTTTTTTTATTCCCGAACATAATTTTTTTTATTGACATCATAATCAATATGGGATTATATGGGATATGTCTAGCAAATAGAGGAGATTCATTATGGGCTTAGATATGTATTTAATCGGTGATAAGTATATCAGCGAGTACGACCATTCACAGCAGGGACCAGATGGGCGTTCGTTGCGCGTTAAGCGCCCTGTGATTGATGGTTTTGAGATTACGTCTTACAAACTTGATCTGGGTTACTGGCGCAAGTTCGGTCCTTTACATGATTACATTGTGAAGGTGTTTGCCGATGGCGTTGACGATTGTCGCCCGATTGATTTGGATTCCGACGACTGTCGTCGCATTGCTGCCGCTTTGCGTGATGGTGGTTTGCCTGAAAATGACGACGTTGTGCGTGGCTGTTTCTTTGGTTCCGACGAAATGTGGGACGAGGATCGTGCGCAATCAGAGGAGCATGCCAAGTTGTTCGACAAGGCTGCGGATTTTATTGACGCTGCCCCTTGGAACAGCGTGACATATGTAGCGAGTTGGTAAAATGGGAAAACATTATACACCTGAAGAATTAGCTAAATTAGTTAAAATGGTTGGAACGGGTAACACCGTTCCCGAAATTGCGACGGAGTTAGGGCGCGAGGTTAAGAGCGTTGAAATGAAGCTACACACAGTTCGCAAGCAGTTGGCGACTCGCCGCAATGTGGTGGAGAAACCCGAACAAGTGTCGGAGCAGAAGAAATCTGCGCCAGATTTTTTGTCCACGATTGGCATTGGCATTGCGATTGGCTTTGCTGCGTGTCTGTGGATGACAAGCATGGGGGTTATCTGATGTGCAGCATGAGCGATAAGATGATTGATGACACCGAAACCCCGATCATGATTCCGTGTCCCGATTGCATGGGTGATGGGTATGTTGAGTATGACGTACCACGTCCGCATAACTTTGGCCGTGACGTTGGATACATCGACACAGAAACCGAGGTTTGTGAGACATGCAGCGGCGATGGTGAGATTGAGCGGCTGTGTGATTGCGGAGAGCCTGTGACGAAGATTATGGGCGATGATGCCGAAGTGTGTCAGGAGTGTGCAGCATGAGTATCAGCGACGACACGATTTGCATGCACTATGTTCGTGATAGGTTGAACGGTCTTGTGACCGAGAGCGATCTTCTTAGATTCATCGACGAGATTGATCATAACCTAAAGGTCAATGAGGAATGGCGGAATGCAAATCCCGATGGGTATATGCCAGATGGGTCAGTTGTTTATGATCCCGATGACTTTGACGTTCACAGTGCGATTGACAATGTGAAGCGTAATTACATTGAACGGGCGATGGCCCGATCAAAGAATTTAACTGAAGCGTCTAAGCTGTTGGGAATTAATAATTATCAGACCTTGCAGAATTGGATGGATAAACTGGAGATGAGATATGATTGAAGATGACGGATTTGAAACTGTTGTGGGATTGCCGAAGAAGAAAGTTTACAACGTTGAGGTTGAGGGCGTTGTGACGCGCATTTTCCGCATTGAAGCCGAGAACAGCGCGAAGGCATCTGAGTTGGCCCGAAGTGAGTTCATCATTAATTTGGGCGGCAACAAAGATGCTGTATTTGTCAACGATGTGTGGAAAGAGTGATGATTTTTTATTTCACAGCGTTGGTGATTACCTACACAATTGGAGTGAACGAAGTAAACACAGTTGTTTGGTATGAAAAGGAGCAGCATTGTCGCGAAGCAATGGATGACAGGTTGGGCGATGCGTTATACAATCAATTGTATGAATTGTATGGCAACGACATAATGATGTCATGCGAAGTAAGTGATAAAGTTTCTTATGTATTAAGACCGAGGTTAAGAGAAGATGGACGACAGGCTTTGGGAAGTTGGCAATGAAGTGAAGCGTTTAAGCCGTGAGGTTGATGACGCAGAGTGGGATGGTGATCCGAGGTTGGCGCAGTTGGTGCGTGAGTTGGAACACTTCAAGAAGTTAGAATCAGAAGGCGTTACTTATGAGCCTAAGTTCTGAAAAAGTGGAGAAGGTCATTGACGACCTTCTTCAACAATTGCCTGAGCAGCTTTCTATTTCTGACACGCGAAATTTGGTTTGCGAGCTTTTGTTCGGGTTAGGTTTGCACCCAGATGATTTGCCGTTATTCCTGCTGATGGTTGTGGATGCGTATATGGGTGAGCGCAGAGTTGATATGGTAAGGTGAAAGTGCTACAATCCGAACAACTTTGGAGATTGACCTGATGGTAATGATGTCACCTTATGCAAATTCGATTCGTCAGCAACCAATTAATCCATCTCAGTTTGGTTTGGGTGGTTTGCTTGAAAGACTAAGCGCAGCGCAGCCTATCAACGTGGGGTCAGCAGTGTCTCAAGACACTCCCAACCCTATGTTTGTGCCGATGAACCTTAGCCGAGGACCAGAAAATTTTTACGCAGTATCTGATCGACCACAAGAGCAGCGGGAGAACCTCGGTAGCGCTCTTGATCCATCGAACACGCCTCAGTTTAATCAGAGTGAGTTTGATACGTTTATGGGTGGGTTGGATCGCGGCCAGCAAGATATGATAAATATGTTTGCGAAACATCAGGCCCAACAATTACAACAACAGATGCAGCAACAGATGCAGCAGCGTCAGAACCCGATGATGGGTATGGGCTTAGGTGGTGCGCGTCCATATGGCATGGACCCTTACCGTGGATTTGGACGACCACAGTTCCCGATGCAGCAGCCGATGCCACGCGGTGGGTACAATCAGTATCAGAACCAGTTTGGTGGAATGATGGGTATGCAGCAGCAACCGTATCAGCAGCCGCAATATCAAAACTTCAACATGCAACAGCCGTACATGAACCCATATCAGCAGATGCGACCACAGCCACAGCAGTATGGTGGATATAACCAGTATCAGCAGATGGGAGGGTATGGAAATTACGGCGCTATGCCGAATCCGTATCAGCCGCAGCAGATGGGATATAACCCGAACAATTATGGCAATTATGCGCAGAATCAGTTCCAAGGTTATGGCGGAATGCAAGCGCAAAGTCAGGGCGTTTACTAAGTTTTTGATCTTGCGAACCCGAACATTTCTTTGATAAAAACGTGTTCGAGGGGCGATTCAGCTTAACCAACATAGGCTTTCACGGGAGTCGCGGTGCGGTTGATTGATGCGTTCATGCTTGCGCTATAGCCCGATTTCATCGCGCCCCTCACGACTTACCATCATTCTTCTTCCTTGCAAAATCTCCAGTTGATCTTTTGTGTTGTCCATCTTAATCTCCATTGTGCAAGGCCCCCCTTAACCTCATTTTTTTTACTGAAAGGAATGGCGTTTTTGATTGTGTTGTGATTAGCACGGGCCTTGCGCATCATTTCTTTCGCCGCAGCTTATTTCCTTGGCAACTGATACCGAGTAATGATTTGGGCAATAGACTTTGGTGATCGACCCAATATGTCTGCAACCTCTTTTGTGTCTATGTTTCTGTTCATCATGTTGTTCACAGCTTTTGCAAGGTCTGTGAGTTCGAGGTTCTTCTTTGGGCGACCACCTTTTGCACCGTTGGCTTTTGCCTGTGCTTGGTTGTTGGTCATGCCATTATTGATTGTGGTCTTTTGTTTTTCCAGAATGCGCAGGTCTTTCCAACTTTGCGCATATGCTTGCTCAAACGGTATCCCCATTCTCACCAATGCTTTCAGCATTTGCATGGGTGTGAGTTGATTCTCCATAGTGCCTCTCCATCATTTTAAATAGGCTTTCAAGTTCTTCGACTTGTTGCTTTAGTGTAAAACGACGACGCGCCGTAGCTTCATCTTTCATTGATTGCATACGGCGCGTCATTAGTAATTTAATCTTGTCTATATCGCTCGACATAGCCTAGTCCCATCTAGCATCACCTTTTAAAATGATAGCATCACCGACAATGCCTGTCCCACAGATTTTCGTAGCTTCTTCGTTAAACGGCAGGCCATTTAGTAAACCTTCTTCGTTTACCAGAATTTGCCAATCCCGATGTTCTGGCGAGTGAACCAGTTCGACTAAACCGCCGACCAGTTTTTGCGCTTCCCGTAATGTAGGAGCGCGATCTTCAAACACATGAATCATAGTTGTCTCCTTCTTCTAACTAGACTTGGGATTTATACCAAACAATCCCATACAGTTCAAGCAAAAAGTTAACCGGGTAGGCCCGGCAATTAACCTTTTAACCTTTTAACCCGAACAATTTGTCGGGTTATACGTTGTCACGCCCGGTTACAGCTTCGTACTCACCGCGAGCCAGAGGCCCATTTGGAACTCCGAGCCACTTCTGCGGACCACTTGTTGTGAGACGGAAGCGGTCAATCATGCCATGTTGCATTGCACGTTTTACATCTTCTTTAACTGTGGACTGACCAACAGATTTGATGGCGATAACACATGGTTCATGGTCTGGAAGGGTGCTTGCGATTGCATAGATGCCATCATGTGTTCCGCCTAGCGTGACAGCCATGCCTTGCGCTTCGCGCATGCGAACAAAGTCAACGATGTGGTTCATGCGATCACGAACTGTGCTTGAAAGCGTGAGCGAGCGAATATCATTGCTGCGATCTTCAAGCAAACCTGTGTTCGGGTTACGAATAAAGTGACGGATGTCTCGATTGGCTGGACCGTTTGATTTTACAACAGCGCCATCGAACACAGCGTTGCGAGCGTACTCGACCTGCAAATCACGGCAGCGTTGGCGACCAATGCCTTCCTCAACCTGCCAAACAGCGAATGCCGAACGGACGCCATCAACGATAGCTGATGTCCCGCGAATAAGATTACGCGCTTGTTCAGGCGTTGTGATAGGATCGTTGTCCTTGATCTTCGCCATGTGGTGATTGACGATTACAGTTGCACCAGTTTCGGTTGCCATTTGCGCCAACAGACCCATGAACGCCGCACCCGCTGCGGGATCAGCGTTTACATCTGCGTGAACAAAAGACGCGAGCGGGTCAATGATAATTAATTTTAGGTTCTCCATTTCAAGCATCTGATCATAGATGCGAGAGAACTCTTCGCCCATGAGATAGGTGTGATCGAACTTCTGCATGATTGGAAACACGCCGCCCAAGTTGGGAAGCGGCAAGATACGCAGCTTGTGATCGTAATGTTCCCGATACTTGTGCGGATCAAGACGCGCGATACGACGATGCATCTCGTCCTTGTCATCTTCGGCAGTGATTAGGATTACGTCACCATGCTCTGCGACCAATCCACCAAAGGCGTTCTGCATAGATGCACCAGATGCAACTTTCATTGCGAGATCAAGCGTCATCATGCCTTTACCAGAGTCACCCGCAGCAGCGAACACGACTGGCACACCGAGCGGTATTGTGTCACCGATAAGAAACTTTTGTTCGGGTGCAGCCCCAAGAAAGTATTTGTCAATCAGCAGACTTTCATCAAGCAGTGAGATTGGCTTTTTGACTTTGTTTTCATGAGTTTGAAAGAATTTGTTAATGTCAAATCCTTCATCTACAGCGTCTGCTGCGTCCCACTTTTCTGGCTTAGTTGATGGAATGTGGAGCGTAACTGTAGACTTTGCACCGACAGATTTTGCTTGCGCTTCAACGATACGCGCCAGTTTTTTTCCTGCGTCATCATTATCTGGCCAAAGAATAACTTCTTTGTTGCGCAGTGGGGTGAAGTCGAACTTCTCAGCAGTGTTTTCAGAAAGCATGCCTGCGCCACCGATAGTACATGTAGCGACGTAACCGAGAGCAGTTAGGGCGTCAGCGCATTTCTCCCCTTCGACCCAAATTACCTTGTCAGCATTTATGATGTCGGGTATGTTGTACAGGGGTCTTGGCTCGGGTAAGCCTTGGCGTCCATCCATGAACTGGCGGAATTGCTTCTTAGGTTTCCCCGAACTATCCCGAACAATTTCGCCAGTTTCATCTCTATCAAAGTATTTCCGAACTGTAACGAGAACCTGACCATCTGCATCAGTGTAGGTATATTCATCTTCGAACGGTGTGTTTGGGCCAATGCTGATCTTCGCAGCCTTTTGTTCAGGTTGTTTGAACCCGTTCATAGATGTTGTGTTTGTGACCTGAAAGTTTTGCGGATTGTTTGGTTTAACGATGTTTTCTGGAACTGGAGCAAACGCTCGCGGCAGGTACTCCGAGAAATGTTCGGCTATTTCTAGCAGCGACCATCCACGTCCTTCTTTAAGAACTTTGCAGATACCACCGATGCCATCACCAGATTCAAAATCTTTTCCCGACATAAACCACGGACTGCTTGTGTCGATGTTAATTCTAAGCGACTGACCCTTTTCTCCTCGCAGCGATCCGATAAAAAATTCTTTACCGCGCCGCACCCCATTGGGGTAAGTGTCGAACAGCATTTGCAGTTGGTATTGCCGTGGAACCTCCCGTGAGATTCTTTCTGCGACCTCCTGCGATGTCTTGCCAAACTGTAAAATGTTCATTATCTTGTTTCCATACCCATGACTAACACTATATCTGGGGTGTCGCTGCACAGGCGCACCCCATTTTTTTATTCATCCCAACAGGTTTCGTTGTATTCACAAAACTTACAGAGAAAGAAGTCTTTGCTATGCGCTATGCGTGGCAGAATGTCACCCGCCTTCGCAGCCGTCAAGATGTTCACCGCGCGGTCACTCGCCTCTTGAGCTAAAGCCGCGTTGTACGGGACCAATTCATAATAAACCTCCGAGGTGTTTTTGTTTACAACCGTAAACAAGGCTGGATGTTTGGTAAGGTCCATGTAGGTCTGGTAAAGAGCGATCTGCGTTGCATAAGTCGGGTTAGCTTTTGCAACCCCATGTCGAACGAATGCCTGAAACTTTTTTTCGTTTGCTGACTTATTTTCCCACAAACATGGGTATCCCATATCCACAGGGCCATCACAAATCACTCCGTCGATGTGTCCCTTGATCTGATCATTGGCAATTGAGAACCCAAACTGTTCGCCGTTTTTATCCTCTGTGCGTAGATCAAACCCTGCGTCTCGCAACCACTTAGCGGTGTAATCTTCTATCTCATGGCCAAACTGAAAGATGCGCAGCGTTTGTGCGCTAAACTCTTTGTCTGGATCAATAGGGTAGCCAAGGTAGCGATACTGTATCTTGCGCTGACATTCGTCGCCGATGCTTGATGCACCGATGTATTTGCGTTTCTCGCGCTTGTTTTCTTTGGCGACAATGGCATTGTCCACAACGGCTTTGATGTGTGCTACAACAGGGTCTTCCTTAGAAGGGGATTGATGTAGAAGGCCAAGTGCCTGTTGTGTTAAAGTAGGTTTCTTCGAGTTCTCCAATTTTAATCTCCGCTGCTAGACGTTGTGCTTCCTGTAATCCAAAGATCAGTGTGTGTACTTGTGCCTCTGATAAATCTGAGAACCGCGTGTCCCAACCAAACTTTCCTAATATGTGCGCCAACTCTTCGATTGGCTTTGGTGCTGATGGTACTGTCAATGTATTATCTCCTCCTCTGACCCGAACAATTCTATGACTTCATTAACGTGATCCGGGTCTGCATTTTTGTTTCTGAAGCCTATGTTAAGCACTTCGATTCCTTGAATGGTGACGCTCGCTGTCCCGAACAATACAAAATGTTCGGATTCTTCGACATGCTTTTGAATGATGTCGTTTGCAACCTCTTGCACTTCATGTAGGTCTGTAGGGTCATTGACCCAACAAACCATCTCGAACTCAGAGGTTTCGATGTTGTCGTCATCTTGCTCTGCGATCATTAAGTACATTTCAAATCTCGGCATTCTGTTTCTCCACAATGGGCTTGGCTAAATCAGATATTAAATTAGCCGTTGCTCTTGTGGACAATTCTACATGACCAACCTCTTTGCCGTCTACCCACATGTAAACAACAGGTCCGTTGGTCCCATCTCGTACTGTAATCAATGTCATTACTGCAACCTCGCTGCGGCCTTTTCAAAGCCTTGTTTGAGAGCGCTATGGTTCCAAAAGAAATTCAGGGTGCATCCCGCTCTGTATTTTGTCCACGAGAAGTCCATGAAGCCAATCTCTAAGCCATGGTCTCGCAACAATGCTTTTTGCTTCTCTGTGGCTTGCTGATTAAGCCAGCGTTTTGTTTTGCTTGCCGCGCTGCTGTCTTCGATGTCGCGCAGAAAATCGTCGGCTGCTGACATAGCATGAACCTTCTCGCCGATGGATACGACGCGCACACGACCCTTCTGAGCCTTTACCATGGCAACCCACATATCGTCCTTGATATGGCCTACGAATGCAAATCCCTGAAAGCCCATAGCCATCATTGCTTGGCCTTCGCTAAATGGGTTGATCCATTTGAACGGCGACAGACGCAGTAAATCGAACTCTGTCATCACAAAGTTTTCAAGTACGTCCTTTTCGGCTTTCTCAAAGATGTGGCCGCAGAATGGGCATTCGCGGGTGTTCGGTGCAACTTCAGCATCGCAATCAGGACAAACCTTGACGGGCGCTTCACCGCCTTCTGTTTTGGTTGCGCCATCCAAGTTTGCAGTATCATCTAAAGAACCGTGCGTAATAACGGACGTTCCAAAGTCCATGACGATGCAATTGGTTTTAATGATGTCAGGATATAGCTCAGGATCAACAATCCGTAGCCCACGTCCAATCATCTGCACCATAGTGCCCTTCTGAGAGCATGGACGGGTCAGGACGACACAGGATACGGGTGGAGCGTCAAACCCCTCTGTAAGCACCGCTACGTTGACCACAACCTGCAAATCGCCATGCTCTAGGTCATGCAGCATTTGCTCACGTTCATGCTTGTCTGTTTCGCCTGTGACGTAATCGGCTTTGATGTCCGCAAGCAGAAACGCTTCGCAAAGATGTTCGGCATGTTTAACGGTGGAGCAGAACACAACTGTCTTGCGATCCCCTGCCTTGTCGAGCCATTCCCGAACAATTCTATCGTTAATGACTTGGCGGTCCATAATCGCGGCGACCTCTTCCATGTCGTACTCTTTGCCACGCTTGGTCACGTTGTTCAGTGCGTCATTGACGCCAAGGTCAACCACAAATGTTTTAGGCCGAACCAGAAAGCCTTCATTGATCAAAGTAGATAATTCGATCTGATGTGCGCAGTTGTCGAACACAGATCGCAACCCTTTGCCATCACCGCGATTTGGCGTTGCAGTGAAGCCCACGATTTCTGCTTTGTCATTGTCTTGCAATACAGCGTCGATCACACGACGATATGTCGGAGCCGCTGCATGGTGGCCTTCGTCTATAACAACCATATCGAACTTAGGACGATGCGCGAGTGTGCGTTCGCGAGATATGGTCTGCACCATTGAAAACACTGCATCACCGTCCCAGTGCTTGACTGTGCCGTTCACGATGCTTGTTGTGATATATGGGTTTACCTTTTTGAACTTGGATTGGTTTTGCTCAACAAGTTCGTCACGATGCTGCACGATTAGAATTTTCTTGCCTTCCTTATGGCGCTTGCCCACGAGCGCAGAAAGCATGATGGTCTTGCCTGCACCCGTTGGTGCGACGACTAGGGTATTGCCGTGCTTGTCGAGCGCCTTCATAGCGTCATTCACGGCTACCTCTTGGTAGGGACGTAGTAACATTGGAACACCTATTCGCTAGAAAAGTGAGGGGGGATTGCGGCCCACGGCCCCCCTATCCGTGGTCTAGCAGGCGCGGATTGGCCTTGCCGCTAGATTACCGTTGCGCCCAAGAAGGGACTGCGCCAGACGGTTGTGGTGCAGAATACTGTGACGGTGCTGCCGCAGGTGTCTGCATGACTGGCGCTTGTCCACCATGGATGAACTCGCGCGAATTAGGTGTTAGTGCGGCGACAAGTCGGTTGCTATCAGCGTAACCATTGGTGCCTTTCTTGATGCCAACCTTAGCACAGATTTCCATAGCGTTTAAGTCAAAAACGCCAGAAATATTACGAGCCTGTTGTGCCTGTGGCGACATGTCCGCAGGGTCAATGCCACGCGCACTTTCCACAAGTGACTTCAATGTGCGCAGACCAATCTCTTTAGCCTGTGGAATGCCGCTTTGTCCCATTTTGTCACCGTCAACAAAGACACGATCCCAGAACTTGCGACGATCAAATTCACCGCCAATGATGGTGAACTCAATTTCCATCCACTTGGCTGCTGATGATATGGACTTTTTAAACCATGCGCCTTGACCGAACTCAGGGATTTCCATGTCACCATGCTTGATGACCATAACCGCACGGCAAACTGTGCCGTTAGGGATTAGGGAAAACTCACGTTCTTGTGGGTTGTTATCGGCGGGTACGTTATTCAAATTTAGCATTATGCTACCTCTTCGCTAGAGTTTTGTGTTGCAGGGTCAACGAATGTCAAACCCCGTGATTCATCTGGTGATCCACTAGACATCTTTTCCATAAGTCTGCCAAGGTGTGGCTCTTCCAAGGTTTCGAGACGACCAGAGCGATCTTTCGCAGGGTAGCCCCATTCGTTTAATGGCTGACAAACAAACGCACGGTATTGCCCATGATCTCCTGTTAGGACGGCCATTGTGATCATTTCGTCAACAATTCCCGGCAATTCACGGCCAGTCTTGCTGCCTTCGATCTGTAGGGCGTATTGCTTACGCCCATACTCGTCAGTGATTTCGTCAAGGATGCCAACGAAAATCACGCTCTTTTCGCGGATGTGTTGGATGTGCGTTAGCCACGCCATCATCTCGCGTCCGTGCATACCATAGGCTGCACGAGTGTCTAGCTTACCAGAGCGCTCAGAACGCGACTCTGGTTGCTGTAAGCACCACTGAAAGCACAAACGCCCTGCGACGGTAATAGAGTCCACAAATAGCGTATCGTACTTCTGCCAAAACTCTGCGCTGTCTCCAAACATCGTAGCAACATAATCGTAATGCGCTTGACTGTATGGCTGATCTTCTGACAGCGATGGGTTAGGACCCCCCAAGAAACAGGCGAGGTCACGGCATTCTGTCCATGTGCGAGGCCGAATTACGTCGATGGGGAAACCTTCAATTGCAGCGTCTCCCGCTTCCAAGTCCAAGAACAGCGTAGTGCTAGGGTTTAGTGTCCGCGCCAATGTGGTTTTACCCACACCGCTTGCGCCACAGACAACAATTTTATGGCCTTTTTTCTCAGCAAGACGCTGATCGGCTGTGATGATTTGTAGTGCCATTTAGCTTACCACCCTTAATTCTTCTGTTGCATATCTTTTCATAACGTCGAAAACACTGTCCTTCACTTGCGATCTAAAGCTGTTGTGAATTGCAACAGTCTTCACGGGTGAATCAAAGTTTTGGAACGCAAACATGCCGCGCATGAAATAGTCATTATCCAGAGACGTGCCCTGCGTGTTGATATGAATCTGACCTTCCATGATTTGGCGATAGAGCGCGATAAAAATCGGTGGCCATTCATGAATTTCATTACGGCATAAACCATTGTAGACTTCTAGCGCATCATCATGGCTAATGCGATCAGTAATGATAGCGAGAGCATATGCTGCACGAAAACCAGTTTGCTTCCAAATATTACGCCCAGACTTTGGCGGCTTGATGTCATACTCGACCTCTGTAAGCAACTTGCCAATCCTATCATTCAATACACGACTTACATCTTCTGGTGCAGGTGTCGAGATAGACGATGCCGAGCGTAGCAAGAAATGGATTGGATGCACGATTCCAGTTGGTGCGCCAGTAATATCAGAGTTGGTTCTGACTTTACCTTGATCCAGTGCTTTATAAATAGAACCGTCCTTGTGAATGCAGATTGAATACGGGATTGTAAGCCCAGTTTCGATCTGTGCATTAGAGCGATGCTGTCCATTGACCATAATCCAGTCAGAATCAGATTTAACAAAGACAAGCGGCTCTGGATGTAAAACCCAACGATTTAGGTTCATTGACCGAACATACTTGCGAAACGTTGCTTTGTTTAAATCGCGGTTGCCTTTGTAATTCCAACCAACAATAGTTTCCATTTCTTGTGCAGTGATTTCTGCATTGAAATGGATTTGGCGTTGATCAAGCGCGTTAGACGCATTGATCATTTTTGTGTAGTTCGCTTCCAGTAAATCTTGGATACCCATTATTCTACCTCTTCGATTGTGAAGCCGCCCACTTCCACGCTGCGGCATGGTTCAAGCATGTCTTTTACTGCGGGTGGGGCTGCGGTGTATTTGCGTTCGTCAACAGCAAGTGTCAGCTTGCCATAGTGACGCGCATCTTCCTCTGGCATTGACTGCAAGACATTGCCAAGTTTGTCTTGATCCCACGTTACTTTCTTGCGCACAGTGGCTTTCAGCTTACGATTGCCTGCAACAATGTATGTGGTTCCAAAGTCCTTACCATCTGCGCGTAGCGCGTCGGTGGTCTGGATGTAGAATGTATCATAGAGTTGTTCTTCAACGTCCGCCAACTCCTCACGCAAGTCTGCGATGATGTATTTGAGTTCCTGACGACGTTCGAACAGTTCACGACTATTCATGTCGATTCCTTTCCGTCTTAATTGCTAGAGATTCTTTGTCCCATATGAATTGGGATATGTCAACGACTTTTTTTAGATAAAAATATTTCTATGCCATGGATGGCATGCATAAGTTTCTTTTTTAATTTAAATTCAGGGGTTTCGACGCCCTTGGCATCTTCGACAACTTCGTACCAATCTCCGTTTTTGTCTTCCTTCTGGTAGCGAAAGTCAGCGACATATGCGCAAATCTTTTCGCCATTAACCACAAGGTTATACCTCACCTGTAGCTCTAGGTCTTTAATCCGCTCTGCGCGTTCAAGCGACTTTAGGTACAGGTAACGCTCTGATTCCCACTTGGAATCAAACTTGATGTTATCTACTACAACCTTCTTGTTTCCGTACTTGGGCCTTGACCCACGCCGTTTGGGATTATATACATTAGGAAACGTCATTTATGGGAAAAACCTCCATGCCAAATCCAGTAAAGTACAAATCTGTCGGTGTTTCAATAGATGCTTACGACAAGTTAGTAAAAATAGCAGATCACGAGGATCGTGCTATTGGACGCCAATTGTCACGCATGATTGAGGACGCTTACGACGAGGTGCAGGCAAAGGTAGCCGCCCGTTATGACCGTCGTCATAGTTTAGGCGGCATTGCCTCTGTATTAGAAGATTAAAGAAGCCCAGCGCTTCCTAAACCGCCCAGTAGTGTCGCTGCCACTGCTGGGTTTTCTTTTGCGCGGCGACGAATCTCTGACTGTACGTTGCGCTGCAATTGCTGGATCGGTCCCATAGGAGCAGATGGGGCAGCAACTTCAGGTGGCTCAGGGATGCTAACTTCTGGAACAGGAGTCCCGGTAGGGCGAACAGTTGTTCGGGTTTGACCGGGCTGCTCTGCTGAACCTAGACCAAGCGCACGAGGTGTTGTTTGAACATTTGTGCGACCAGCCTGACCCATGGCAGTTCCAATCCCACTGGCAACCTTACCTGCCCGTGATGCTGCGCCGCCAACGTCAATGCCTTCGTCAATCATTGCTTGGTTTAATGCGCCAAGCATAGCGTTGCCTCTTAACTCTGGATTAGAAGCCGCCGCCCTACGCGCTTTTAAAAACGTCTTTGCAGTTGTCGGGTTGCCCATAGCTTTAGCCAGCAACTTAAACCGTGTA
>Ga0129345_1000484_pt1 | contig 14529 bp, 13 predicted proteins | sample CPBDNA_FD_94425 | JGI IMG/M metagenome (GOLD analysis project Ga0129345, IMG submission 94425) | Freshwater to marine salinity gradient microbial communities from Chesapeake Bay, USA - CPBay_Sum_20_0.8_DNA | ecosystem: Environmental > Aquatic > Marine > Coastal | place: USA: Chesapeake Bay...
GAAGGTCTCGAAATCCGGCTCTCCGCGCGTGACGAAGTCTTCCGCATAATCGTATACGTCCATCGTGTTGAGCCCGACAGAGGCCAGCTCGGCCTGAGTCACTTCGTCGAAGTAGCTGTCGGGCTCGCGGTTGCCCGCCTCATACTTGGCGACTGCGTCTTCCCAGATTGCTTTAAGGTTTTTTTGATACGAGTAGTGATCCACATCACAAACTTAGTGACACCCTCGCGAAATACAACCTGCAGTCTGAAAAAATTAAGCTGCAGCCTATGGACGAGATCCACGCCACTTATAATTTCGACTTCGTGCTCGGTCCAGCTAATGCTCTGGGGCAAAGGTTTTAAAGGACTCTGCTATTTCCGAGGTCGCCAGCGCCAGTAGATCAATATGCGTGAGGGTATTCAGAAGTTCCCTTTATCGATCGTAGTGGATGATCGCGACATGAAGGGGGAGCCGTAATGTCGTTGATCACTCCGCCTTGATGGACTTCTCGTAGCGAATCCAATCAGCTAAACGGCTTCGAACATCGTCAAAGATCTCCGCTGGCAGACTTCCCAACTTTCCGGTAAAAATATCCGATTGGACGACGGCAAGTCGACTCGTCCGAATTAAACTTTCTTGCTTTAGACCTGTTTTCGAAAAGTCGGGCATCTCCTTGTCCAGCACGATTTCCAAGCCCTCAATCTGATGTCGAATTTGCGAGCTGATCATACAGACCAAGCAATCGTCGAAATCTCCTTGGATTCTTTTGAGTAACAATGCTGGTCGGAGCTTTCCTCCGCCCAAATCTGTCTGAGGGAACCGAAATAACAATATATCACCTTCGGAAATCATCCGAACTTTTCGATTATGTCTGATTCAGAATAAAGGCTATCTTCGTCGCTCATGCCGCGCATGGCAGCAGCGAGAGAAGCATCTTTGAAAGCCTTCGCTTCGTGTTTCTTTTCTTTTTCTTTCAGAAACTCCACAAATTCAAGCACTTCAGACTGTTTCTCAGGCCGGAGTCCTGCGATTTCGTGAATGATCTGTTCTGCGGTGCTCATCTAACGAAACAATGGTTCAACGGTCTGAAATCTCAAGTTCAATTTTCTGTCCATCGTCAAAGTGTATCACGAAGTGAAGCGCGGAGCGCGTAACGGAGTTGATACCACTGCCTTGTTATGATTTCAGTTTTCACCAGTATTTCGGGTTAGCAAATGCTGGAACACATGAGCACTTTCCAATGCTCGCCGTGATGTGCCTTCCATTCAAGTCTTGTGCGAGCCATCCTTCTGGCTGGGAAAGTGGGAAGGGTGGTTCAATCAACTTCTCTTCCACTTGGTTGAATCCTACTTTTGAATAAAAACTGGGGTCACCGTAGGTTACAAGAAGCTTCGCTCCATTCTTTTTTAGTTCTTCTATCCCGTATCTGATCAAGCTCTGGCCAATACCCTGTCCTTGAGAATCTGTCAAAACTGCTACTGGCCCTAAAAGGAAAATCTCATTCTCTTGTTCGCTTGACATTCGAGTTACAAAGATAGCTCCTTTGATCTGGTCGCCACTGCATGCCACGAAAACAAATAGGTCATTCCTTTCTGTTTTGCTTAGAAGGTCTTTCGTCAGGTGTCCAATTATCGCACCTTCGCTTTCGCCCTCCGAATTGCCGAAAGTAGATGCGAAAAGCGACTGTATTTCTTCAGAGTTACTTTCGCTGTAGAGTCGAAAATTCATTTTTATAACAGTGTTAAGTGCGTAACTCAGTTTTGGTCAACTCGGGTCTCGGGTTTTTCAGAACTAGCGTGAGTTTTAGTATTTGGAATGGGGTGATGGTGGTCAGTGCCGCTGAAGCAAAGGACTCGGGGTCGACTGTTAGTTAACGGCCTATTGTAATTACCTAACTGTGCGAGGGAAATTGTTCCGGCAAATGCGAAACTCGGCGAGTGTTTTTGGAAGAGTTTCGCAATTGCCGGGTATATAGTTTATGCCATCAGGCGTTTGTTAGTCCCATAAGCGCATGTTGCCCATTGGCCTGTGAAATAGTGTGTCCGCACCTGCGATGGATATCGGAAATGATAATTGCTAAACTCGGGGTTTTGGGCTTGTTTAAAGTGAAAATATGTTCACTCTTCATGCATGTCAAAGATTGTTCACTTTCCCCGTTGGGCTGAGGTGCTGAGGGTTTCTAATTTGGAGTCTAAAGAGCGCGAAGGCTTTAAGGTCACCATTCGCTGTAATTTGATTTGGTGTGCGCGTAATTCCGTGGGCTGTAGCGTGCAGTCGGCGCAGGATTTTGTCGATTGGGCGCAAGTGGAGAAGCAAGCGGATGAGTGTATGGTTGAACGTTGGAAGTCGGCGATTCGCTGGTTTTTTGTGACTGCGAAGGTGCAGGCAAGGGGGGAGGCGGCTTTGGTGTCTCCGTCACCAGTTGAGAGTAGGGAGTGGAAAGTGAGGAGTGGGGTTGACGGGGTGAACTCGTATGGCGGAAACGACACTTCAACGAGATCAGGCCTAGGCGGAGCCTCTCCCTGTAGAGTTGGGCAGGCACCTTCGACGGGCTCAGTGCAGGTCGGGAGACCTGCGATCCCGGGCTTTAGTTCGGAGAACAATACGGATGCCGCGCGGATTGTGGCACGCTCGGAAGATGAAGCCTCGATTCTAAATGTGATGTGGCGCCGTGGGATGGCTCTGTAAAAATCTAATAAATAAAGCTTTATGTGCCGTGTTGTGGTTGGTGATCCGGCAATATTCAGTTGTGCCATACGAGGAATGTCGATTTATAAAAAGTGTGATTAACTCCAGAAAATTTAAAAGAACCCAATCTGCTTTTACCCTAGTTGAAGTAATGATTTCTACTTTCATTTTTGGTTTAGTGATTTTAGTTGCTTTGGTTTCCGTTGGGAAAGGCATTGAGTTAGTGGATGCCTCGAGGCAGAATACGCGGGCATCACAAATTTTACAAAGCGAGTTGGAGCTACTGCGTACTTTACCATGGGATACCTTTAAAGATCAGACGAATGTGCAACTCACCGCTCAATTCAGGACTCAAGTGGCATCTCAATTTGGGAGTGATCAGTTTGACGGAGAAGTCGAAGTCACAGAAATTCAGACAGGTTTAATGCTAGTTGCAGTTACCGTTAATTGGATTGGGTTCAAGGGGCGGCCTTATACTAAGAAGTATTACACCTATTTTGCTGATGGAGGAATCAATGACTATTTTATCACGCCATAAAGCGCATCGGGCGCAGAGCACTCGAGCTGCCTTTACGCTGGTCGAATTGTTGATTGGTCTGTCTCTTTCAGTGGCTTTACTAGCTATTATCTACAGCACATTTCTAGTTCTGGCTCGGGGAGCGATTGGTACTGGAAATTACGCGGAAATGAGTCGGCAGAGCCGTAATGTAATGGATATCTTCGCGGGTGATGTGCGAACTGCCAACGGTGTTGCTGTGGCCGAACCTAGTGTGAGCGGCAGCTCCGTCATTACGAGTAATGGGATCACCCTCAGCTATCCTAATTATTTGGATGACGGAACGGATCAGACCTCGGTGACTTATCTTTACACGCCGCCTAATGGAGCTGAGCCGGGCTACCTAACCCGCTCTGAAACGTATGGAGGTACGACTGATGCTCGCGTTGTCTTGAATGACATTATCCGGTTTGAGCTTAAATTTTACAAAGCCCCGGGTTTTACCTTCGCTGCTGCGGCAGGTCCCCTTGATTCGGTCAATTCGTGGGCTAAGAGCATTGAAATGTATGCTGAACTTCGCCGGAAACTTGTTTCGACGAATAATACCGATTATATCATCACAACCCGTTTTATGATGCGGAATACCTCGATTGATTAATTTGCAGAAAAAATGAGGTCAGTAAAACTGCATAGGAATGTAATTATGATAAAAACACGTTTCTCGGATAGATCTAAAAGTCGTCAGCAAGGTGCTATCTTGCTTTCTACCATCATAGTGACCTTCGTTATTTCGATGCTGGCGGGGTCCTATTTATACCTCAGTTCCGGAGAATACAGAATGTCGCATCGAACATTCAACCGGGGGGCCAGCTTCGCATTAGCTGAGGGAGGAATTGACTACGCGATACATGCATTAAATAGCAATCATTCAACTGGCTGGACGGTGTCTGGAGATACTTGGGAACGCGCCTTATCTGACTTCCTGGTCAACGAGGGCACGGTCGGCCATGTGAAAATGAAGATATTAGGCGCGTCGAGTCGCACGCCTGTTATTTACTCAGAAGGCACTGTTTTGATTTCGAATGGTCCGCCCGTTAGTCGGCAAATTAAGGTCCAATTGGAGTCGAGTTCCTCGGGCGGTAAGCTGAATACGTCTCTCATTTATGCAAAAGCGATCGATGCGGCAGGTAATAATATCTTGGCTGCTATGTATAACTCAAAAAACGGCGTAGAGGGTGCTGTTTATTATGACTTGGAGACGCGTAGCTGGAGGAGGAATTATGATGATAGTTTGCGCCTAGTGGTTGATACGATCACAACAGATACCTTGGGTAATATGGACGTCTTTGGATGGGTGGTCACTCGCGAGGGTGGAGCCATTGATTTCAATTCAAAAGGTGGGACGTTTAAATACAATTCATTCTATGATCTGGATCGTGGTATTGCAACGACAGACCGGGTGACTGATGATTTTTATGGATCGTTTGAGCCTATTGTGGCTCCCGAAAACCTCGGCAATGTTTCCAGGACCTCTCCCGTTTTTGTCGCTGCAGAAGGAGGGGGTAATGATGTGAAGACTGCCACTATGGACGGCACGAGCAATTACATTTTTTCAGGTGAAGACGAAGTGCTTTCCGTCGCAAATGGGAATGCCCTGAATATCACGGGTGACGTGATTATTGTGGTCGATAACGAAGGCACTATTAACATTAAAGGAGACCTTAACATTCAGCCCGGTGCCAGTTTGAAAATCTATACCGATGGCGACTTTATTGTGACGGGTGATGTGAATAATAGTAACGTCGCAGAGAATTTTCAATTATATGGGATGAATACGACGGAAAATGAGCAGTTATTCAAGCTGCACGGCAACAGCCGCATGACCGCTTTCATCTATGCCCCAAGGGCGAGTGGAGAATTGAAAGGTGGGGGTAATGAGGGTGAGTTTGAAGGTGCGATCTTGATGGATGAGATCAAGATTACGGGCAATTATTTCTTCTTGTGCGACGCGGCGCTGGGGACCGTCGAAGGGCTGATTAATGTAGGTGGGAACCATATAGTAAATGAATGGCTTGAATTGGATGACCGCACTGCCCAGACAGCGAAGTATTCAATGTAGGCCGCATTCACCCGACAATTGTTTTGCCATCTTTCATGAGCTTATCGCTGATTGCTGATTTTAACGGTAAAACCCGCCACCGAGTAGCTGTTCGCCGTCATAGAGCGCGAGTATTTGCCCTGGAGACAGCGCGCGTTGCGGCTCGTCGAAAAGCACTTTGGCTCTGTCTCTGCCTAGCGGGATATAGGAGATATCTTGCGATGGATCACGGTAACGCGGCTTAGCTAGAAGCCGAGCGGGTTGGCGAATTGGTTGGTTCAGAAAGCTCAGGTCATAGAGTTCGACCTCGGATGTGAAGAGTCCGGGTGCGTCGGGGCGGTCAAAAGCCACGATCAGTTCGTTGCGCTCCATGTCGAGCCCCGTCACCACGTAGAATTCGTTGTCGGTGTTCGAGGGCACACCGATACCCCGCCGTTGCCCGGTGGTGTAGCGGTGCAGGCCGCGGTGGCGTCCGAGCACTTTCCCGTCCGAATTGACGATGTCCCCCGGTTTGTCCATGATGTAATGCTCAAGAAAACGGTTGATGTTCATGTCGCCGAGAAAGCAGATGCCCTGGCTATCTTTCTTCGTGGCGTTGGGTAGTTTTTGCTCGAGTGCGATTTCGCGAACCCGTGGTTTGTTCAGCTCGCCCACGGGGAAAAGGGCGCGGCGTATCTGTTCCTGCTGCAGGAGGGCAAGGAAGTAGGTCTGGTCTTTGTTTTTATCGAGGCCTTCCAGTAGGTTATGTGAGCCGTCGGGCCCTATGCATTTGCGTACATAATGTCCCGTGGCGATGCCGTCGAAGCCAGCCTTTCGCGCATACTCTTGAAAGATTCCGAATTTCATCTCCCGGTTACACATCATATCCGGGTTTGGGGTGATACCATGCTTGTAGCCGTCGACGAGGTAGTGGACCACGTGTTCACGGTATTCATTGACTAGATTAACGATCTCGTAGTCGATCCCCAGGTGGGTAGCCACGGCGCGTGAGTCATCGATGTCCTGCTGCGCGGGGCAGTCTGCGAGTGGCATTTCCTCATTCATCCATGTACGGATATAGGCGCCTGATACATCGAAGCCTTGCTCTTTGAGGAGCCAGGCAGCCACGGCGCTATCGACGCCGCCTGATAGAGCCACGAGAATTTTATGCATGTAAGGCAAATTAAGTGTAGCCAATGACCCACGTCAACCCAGCGCACGGCTAGATTTTGACGATTCCCGAGGAATGGGTATTGCGATTGCTCAGTATCGCTGCAGAAAGATATTCGTGATGTCAAAAAAGACTAATCAGATCGCACATGCATTCTGGGAATCAAGAGATGCCGGACTGATCATACTGTCTCATAACTGGCCGAGCACGACGACCTTGCCACCCCTCTTACTGGGTCCCTCCGGGAAACCCTTTTCAAAACTTGAGCGGCTTTCACCTGAGGATTGTGGACGCTATTGCCGCTACTACCGCTTGAAAAACAGCTGGGTTTTTGCGATCGGATCCAAGCGCTATCCGCAACTGCTTGATCGTAAGGTTCGTGTCTATCTGGGCGGCGACTTTAATGGCTGGGGTAAAGCGGTGGGCCAAGCGCAATGGGAACTCAAGCCGGTTGGCGACGATGCCGAGACGACTTACGAACTGCACGTGCCTCTCAAACTGATTCCGGATACAGGCAAAGTCGCTTTCAAATTTGTAACCAATCAGGGCGAATGGCTCGACGTGCCCGACAGCGCACCCAACCGGATCGAGCACAATGGGGTGGCTAACTTCCGCTTTGATGCTCAGCGCACTGGTAGTCACATTTTTCGTTTTCACACGCCGATCGGTTACGAACCTGTCGGCAATGAGAAAATCATCTGGCGCGACGCCAAAGTCGAAGAATTACACGAGCTACCCCATACACAGTTCCTGACATCCGCTAGGACCGATCTGGAGCTGGGTGCTATTGTCGTTGGCGAATCGACGACCTTCCGTTTATTCGCGCCGCGAGCGACGGCGGTTAAAGTCTGTTACGGCCAAAACCCCGATGGCTCCGACGCGATTACCTTGAACATGCGTTGCCTCGAGGGGTGCACCTGGGAGCTCTTGGTGGATCAGAATCTCGATGGGTATTATTATACGTATCGGATCGAGGGTTCGAATTCAGAGGGCACCACCCACTTCGACAGTTCTTTTGCCGTGCTCGATCCCTATGCCAAAGCCTGCTTGGGGCGGCGAGGCCCTGGCATTGTCGTCGCCTCGGAGCGAATGCCCAAAATTGCGCACAGTTTTGAGCCGCCGGCTTGGCATGATATGGTCATTCTTGAAGCTCATGTGCGTGATCTTGCTGCGCATGCGCCGATCGAGCTTACCGTGCAAGAGCGTAGCGGCTATGCCGGTCTGCGCAAATGGCTCAAAGCCGAAGGTTCCTACTTGAAAGAGATTGGAGTTAACGCGATCGAACTTCAACCGATCCAGGAGTTCGATAACGATACGCCCGAAGACTACCACTGGGGCTACATGACGGTGAACTACTTCTCGCCGGAGAGTAGTTATGCGGCGAAGCCCGAAAAGGCCTCGCAAATCGAGGAGTTCAGGGGGCTCGTCAGTGATTTCCATGAGCAGAACATGGCGGTGATCATCGATGTGGTCTATAACCACGTGGGGGAGCCGAACCATCTGCTCTTTATCGACAAGTTCTATTATTTCCACCTCGATAAGGCGAACGATTTAATCAATTGGAGCGGTTGCGGGAATGATCTGCGCTGTGACACGCCGATGGGGCGCCGCTTGATCATCGACAGTCTCAAGCACCTGGTGGAGACCTACGACGTGGACGGTTTTCGCTTCGACTTGGCGGAATTGATCGGCATCGAAGTGCTCCGCGAAATTGAAGTGGAGCTCAAGAAGGTTAAGCCCGCGATCATACTCATCGCCGAGCCCTGGAGCTTTCGTGGGCACATTCAAGACGAGCTGCAAGAGACGGGCTACGCCTCTTGGAACGATGGTTTTCGTGATTGTATTGCCAAATATGTAAAGGGAGAGGGCAATCAGGATATGATCCGTCACTTCGTGGCTGGTTCGCCTAGTTCGACGCGCTTCGCTGCGCAGACCATCAACTATACAGAATCGCACGACGACCACTGTTGGCTCGACCGCATCACCGAGCGGCCCAAGCACAATGGCTCGGATCCTACCCTTTTAGATCGCCGGCGGACGCACCTAATGGCCTCGCTGCTTTTCAGCTCGCTCGGCGTCCCCATGCTGGCGGAGGGGCAGGACTTCCTGCGCTCCAAGCGCGGCATCTCCAACACGTATCAGCGCGGCGACGTCAACGCGCTGGATTACAATCGCCGTTTTGTGTATTGTGGCACCCACGGTTATTTTCGCGATTGGATACGCTTCCGCCTTTCCGCGATGGGGAAAGCTTTCCGCTATGATGGTGGTTTGACCGAAGGTTACATGAAGTTCTTCTTTGCCGAAGGTTCCAGTGCGGCGGTGGTGCTGTTTAATGCCGATCGCTCTGTCGATGCAACTCAACTCGTGTATGCCATCAACCCTCACCTCGAATATGCTGGTATTGAGTGCGCGGATTTGAAGCCCGACAGGTTGAAACAGATCGCAGACCAGGAGCGCTTTTGTTGTGAGGGTATTGGCTCCGCTCGTATCCCTGTGACCGAAACGCATATCAATCTCCCGCCTCTTACCTGCGGCCTCTGGGTGGTCTGACTTTGAGTCCGTCGGTTTTGTTGCGTCATCTTGGGGGCGGCATCCTGTTGAGTAGTCAGTAAAAAAGGCAAGGCCGCCCGGCCTTGCCTTATTAAAATCTAAAATCAACCTTCTAGCTAAACGCAGTTGCTTTAGTGTGCGAACTGATACTGCTTGGCCGCGGCACGGGTGACTTCCACCCACTCGTCCCAGGTTTCCTTGAGCGAGGCGCGGAGCTGCTTGATTTCTTGTTGGATGTGGGCTTTTTGCTCGGCTGTGGCCTGCTTCAGCTCTCTCGCCTTGGCCATGAGCGCGGCTGCCTTCTCTTCGAAGGCGGCGGATAGCTCCTCCAGCTTCATTTTTAGCTCGGTGGCATACTCATCCATTTCATCGCTGATATGATCAAGGATCATTTTTTTATCTTTGGAGACTAGGGATTTCTGGACGATGACTTCGTTGATAACGCGGAGTCCTTTAACCATTCCGAGTTTAGCTGCCAGCCAGATTGTCCACTTGGAGGGGTCGAAATGATACCAGCGGATGCCGTTCCGGTAGTCCGCCGCGAAAGCATGGTGATAGTTGTGGTAACCCTCGCCGAAGGTGAGCACGGCCATGATGGCGTTGTCGACTGCGCTGAGCTCACGGGCGTAGGTTTTTGAGCCGTAAGTGTGGCAAAGTGAGTTTATAAACCAAGTGCAGTGGTGGATCATCGCCATGCGTGCAAGGAAGCCCATGTAGAAGGAAGCCAGCGCGCTCCCGGTAATGGCCCATCCCAGAAAAAATACGGCAATGTTTACCCCCAGTAGGAAGAGGCCGTAGTATTTGTCCTGCAACATTACGCGTGGATTTTTCATCAAGTCCGCAACGAGGCTCTTATCAAAATCACGCTTGTAGTCGAACAACCAGAGGATGTGGGCATACCAGAAGCCCTTTTCGATCGAGTAGGGGTCCTTATCCGTATCCACATGATTATGGTGGATGCGATGATCGTGCGACCATTTGAGCGCCGACATTTCAAAAGCCAGTGCGGAACTCAGGAGCACGCACCACTCGAAAAAAGGATTCGCACTGTATGCCTTGTGTGCGTAGAGACGGTGGTAGCCAACGGTGATCGACATTCCACCCATGATATAAGTCACCAGGAAAAAAGCGACCGCTGTCCAGGAGAAAACGCTGATAAAGGCCGGCAAGAGCACTACCAGTGCAATATGGTAGGCGACGACGAAGGCAAACATGTCCCAATTTTTAATTTTCATATCAGTATAACAAGTTTTGAGGCTATGTGGGTAGAGTAATGTGTGAGCGGCAAACCCGCCAACTGCCGCTAGTGAGCTGTCTAGTTACAAGTCCCGCATTCATTCACATGGTCGGTCGATTAACTGATTGGTTGTAGAGTAGTTTGTGGCAGTAACTTCTTCAAACCTCTAATGTCAAGGTCATTCAAACCGAGTATTCTATTGGAGAAGGGGTTAATTGATTAATAAAACTTATGTTTTTACTTTACAGAATTAGATAAATTTTCCAGTGATTTTTATTTTCCTTGAACACTTGGAATAACTCTTGCCATGGCATTCTGCCTGTCTAGTAGTGCCTGCTCCTTAATTTCATCTTAACCTGAAAATAAACACAAAATATAATGGCTACAAAAATCGGAATCAATGGATTCGGCCGCATCGGTCGCTTGGTCTTTCGCTCTCTCGTCGAGAAAGGTCTTCTTGGCTCGGAAATCGAAGTGGTTGCAATCAATGACCTCGTTCCTGCGGAAAATCTTGCTTATCTTCTCAAATACGACACCACTCAAGGTCGTTTCAAGGGCACAGTTGAGGCCAAGGGTGGTGATACCCTCGTAGTCAATGGCCACGAAATTAAGACTCTCGCTGTCCGCGAAGGTCCTGCAGCGCTTCCTTGGAAGGAACTGGGCGTGGATATCGTGATCGAGTCCACAGGTCTTTTCGTCGAAGATGTAAAGGCAGCTGGCCATATTACTGCCGGTGCCAAGAAGGTCATCATCTCCGCTCCTGGTAAGGGTGACGGCGTGAAGACGGTTGTGCTCGGCGTAAATGATGACGAGCTCACCGCAGAGCACGACATTATCTCCAATGCTTCCTGCACGACTAACTGCTTGGCTCCGATCACAAAGGTGATACTTGAGAACTTCGGCATCGCTGAAGGCCTCATGACGACTGTGCACTCTTACACAGCCACTCAAAAAACTGTGGATGGTCCTTCTCCAAAGGACATGAAGGGCGGCCGCACAGCAGCGCTTAATATTATACCATCTACCACAGGCGCTGCCAAGGCGGTTGGCCTCGTGCTTCCGCAAGTTCAAGGCAAGCTCACAGGTATGTCCTTCCGCGTGCCCACTCCAACTGTTTCCGTCGTCGACCTGACCGTGAAGACAGAGAAGAGCACATCCTACGCAGAGATCTGCGCAGCGATGAAGTCCGCTTCCGAAGGCTCGCTCAAGGGGATCCTTGGCTACACTGAAGACGAAGTGGCTTCGTCCGACTTCATCCACGACGAACTCAGCTCGATCTTTGATGCGGGCAGCGGCATCGGCTTGAACGATACGTTCTTCAAGCTCGTTTCCTGGTATGACAACGAATGGGGTTATTCCAACCGCGTTGTTGAGCTTGTTCAGAAGGTTTCCAAGTTCCTCTAACCCGTACTCAGTAACAACTGATTAATTTTCAGGCCGCCGCTGCAGTCCTCCATCTGGATAATCTGCGGGCGGCGGCCTTTTTATCACTTTATTATGGCCATAAAAACAATCAAAGACGTCAATCTCGCCGGTAAGCGTGTCTTCGTTCGCTGCGACTTCAATGTGCCGCTCACGGACGGTATGATCTCCGACGATTCTCGTATCGTCGCCGCCTTGCCTACCATTCAGCATCTCGTCGGACAAGGTGCCCGCGTGATTCTTGCTTCTCACCTCGGTCGCCCTAAGGGTGAGAGGAATGCTAAATATAGCCTCGCGCCGGTCGCAGAGGACCTCGCCACCAAGCTCGGCCAGCCGGTAACTTTCATCGAAGATTGCATCGGTGCCGAAGTCGAAGCCGAAGTCGCCAAGATGGGTGACGGCGATATCGTCCTCCTGGAGAACGTACGCTTTTACGCTGGCGAGGAAAAGAACGACTCAGAGTTTGCCGCTGCACTGGCCAAACTCGCGGACGCTTTTGTCAACGATGCCTTTGGCACGGCACATCGTGCGCACGCCTCTACGGCTGGCGTCGCCGCGCATCTTTCACCCAATGTCTGCGGCTTCCTTATCGAGAAGGAGCTTGCCTATCTCGGCGATAAGACAGCTAACCCGGAGCGCCCTTTCACCGTCATTCTTGGGGGTGCCAAGGTTTCCGATAAGATTAAAGTCATCGACGCGCTGCTCGAAAAAGCCGACACCATTATCATCGGTGGCGCCATGGCGTACACCTTTGCGTTGGCTGAAGGCCGCACGGTCGGCGAGTCCTTGAGTGAGCCTGATTTCATTGCCACTGCCAAGGCGGCACTTCAAAAAGCGCAGGCGAAGGGCGTCAAATTCCTCCTCCCTGTCGATAACCTTGCCGTCAAGGATCTAGACTTCGGAGCAGGCACCGTAGGTGAAGCGCAATTCTTCGAAGGTAACATTCCTGACGGTTGGGAAGGCGTGGATATTGGCCCCAAGAGCATTGAACTTTTCAAAGCTGAAGTGGCCACGGCCAAGACGGTCCTCTGGAATGGCCCTATGGGTATCTTCGAGATCGATGCCTGCAATCAGGGCACCTTTGCTGTGGCTAAGACCATCGCCGAATCCGAAGGTATCTCCATTATCGGGGGGGGTGACTCGGTCAAGGCGATCAAGATGTCAGGTTACAGCGACAAGGTCACCTTCATGAGCACTGGCGGAGGCGCTTCGCTTGAATTCCTCGAGGGCAAAGAACTTCCCGGGGTCACCGCGCTCGACCAGATCTAGTTAATCAATCATTCACCGTCAGTCATCTATAAATATGAGCAATTCCGCACGTAAATACCTTATCGCAGGTAACTGGAAAATGAACCTCAACTCGGCCGAAGGCGCTGAGTTGGCCGAAAGTGTTGTCAGCATGGTGGGCACCCAGACCGATGTTTCCGTCTGTGTCTGTCCGACCTTCACCGCTCTCGAAGCCGTCTCCAAGGTGGTGAACGAGTCGAACGTCAACCTCGGTGCTCAGAACATGCACTTCGAGGCCTCTGGCGCCTACACGGGCGAGATCTCTGCAGAGATGCTTCGTCACCTCTTCTGCAACTTCGTGATTCTTGGGCACTCCGAACGACGTGAATACTTCGGCGAGACGGATGCGATCGTGAACAAGAAGACCCTCGCTGCGCTCGCCGCTAACCTCAAACCGATCGTCTGCATCGGTGAGACCTTAGATGAGCGTGAAGCGGGTCAGGTCAACGAAGTCATCAAGACTCAACTCGAAGGTGCTCTCGTCGGCGTCAGCGCCAACGCAGCCGATGCCCTTGTGATTGCCTACGAGCCAGTCTGGGCGATCGGTACCGGCAAGACAGCCACGCCAGAGATGGCCGAGGAAGTGCACGCAGAGATCCGCTGTCTCCTCGCCGGTCTCATCGGCGAAGACGCGGCCGAGAAAGTCCGTATCCTCTACGGCGGCTCTATGAAGCCCGGCAACGCGCCCGAGCTGCTCGCACAGAAGAACATCGACGGCGGCCTCATCGGCGGTGCTGCGCTCAAAGCGGTCGACTTCGCCGGTATTGTCGAAGCCGCGCAGAAGCTCGCTCAGTAAAACGCGTAGCGTTATTTTTGCGTCAAAGCCGGAAGGGAAACCTCCCGGCTTTTTCCGTTTTGGCTGCTTCAGCTCCCATATCGCACCCTGGAGACGCGACGACTTTATGGTGACTGAAGTCGCCACTACGGTTCACCGCCGGAACTTAGGGGGAATTTCAGAGCGTCATTTGATTTTAGGCTCGACAAAAGCCTCATTAGTGCCCATTAATCAAAGGTTTATGCCGCTTTGAGCGGCCTTACCAATCGAAGACACACACTCATACAATGAGAAAAAAGATTATTAGCGCCCGTAAATTCATTAAGCCTTCCTTCAGCTATCTAGTCGAGAAGAAGCGCGATGGAGGTGAATTATCCGACGAGGAAATCCGTTTCATCGTCGACTCAATTCTGGACGAGGAGATGCCGAAGTTTCAGCAAGCTGCCTTCGCCATGGCAGTCTACTTCCAAAACATGTCGGCTCAGGAAACGGCGATTTTCGCCGAAGAAATGATGCTTTCGGGAGAGGTCATCGACCTGACCAAAATCTCTCGTCCTAAGATTGACAAATACTCGACCGGCGGAGTCGGTGATAAGACTACGCTCGTGCTTGCGCCTCTGGCGGCAGCTTGTGGCGTCGTCATGCCCACCATGAATGGCGTAGACGAAGAGTATATCATTAGCAATCTGGATAAGCTGTCGGCGATTCCTGGCTTCAATCCAGTGCTTGACCTCAAGGGCTTTCATAAGCAACTCCGGGAAGTCGGTTGCACCTTTATTCAACAGGACCCTGAGATAGCACCAGTGGATACCATCCTTTACAAGATGCGTCAGGAAACAGGGAC
>Ga0129345_1000485_pt1 | contig 14522 bp, 10 predicted proteins | sample CPBDNA_FD_94425 | JGI IMG/M metagenome (GOLD analysis project Ga0129345, IMG submission 94425) | Freshwater to marine salinity gradient microbial communities from Chesapeake Bay, USA - CPBay_Sum_20_0.8_DNA | ecosystem: Environmental > Aquatic > Marine > Coastal | place: USA: Chesapeake Bay...
GAATCTCAACATACTCAAGTTCATAACTGAGTTTCGTTCCTGTAAAATTCAGATTCCACTCCACATACTCCCGTATTCCGGCAGGAGCAACGATTCGGAGCGCTTCTTCCCTGCGCTGCAATTGTAAGGTAGATAGTAAACCAATCAATCCGGAAAAATGGTCTATGTCAAAATGGGAGATAAGAATATTTGCGATGCGTGAGCGTTTGATTCCGGCCTGAAGCATTCGCATTTGAGTATTTTCCCCGCAATCGAAAATGTGAACTTCACCATTTCGCCATAATGCGACGGATGGCAAATGCCGAGTAGCCGTTGGCGTAGCAGATGCAACCCCGAGTGGAACAATTATCATAATGATCTCCTTGGTTTATTCTTTATCTTAATGTATTTCGAACAACGTATGTATTTTCCTTTTTGGAATTGTTAGCTGTATTTGTTTTCTATTTTCAATCTGCTCACGTGAGAAGCATCTTTTGAAAAGAAACAGAGGTGTTTACTTTATTGTAGTGTGTCTCTGCTCAGAGATAGATTTATAAACGAGTTTTCAAAAACTAATTGTAGAGGCAAAACAACTTTATAATTGCTGTATCTCCTTTTCGAGGAGTTGCCTGTGATACATTCCGGCATATTTACCATCTCTCTCAAGTAACTCTTCATGAGTTCCCTGCTCGATGATTTCACCGCGGTCAATATAGTAAATAATATCGGACTTTTGAATAGTAGAAATTCTATGAGAAACAATTAGTTTTGTTATTCCGGCTAAGGACCCTTGTAGATAGGTCAAGATACGGTTTTCAGTCTCCGTGTCGACGGCACTAAGAGAGTCATCAAAAATGAGAACCTGTGGTTTTCGAATCAGAGCTCTGGCAATCGCAATACGCTGTTTCTGCCCACCTGAGAGCGTAATTCCCCGTTCTCCTGTTCGAGTTTCAAACTGATTTTCAAACTCCATAATGTTCTCCAGGATACCGGCATGGTCAGCGGCAGCTTGGATGGTCTCGAAGTCATCCTTATCATCCCCAAATGCTATATTTTCACGGATTGTTGCCGAAAATAAAAACGTGTCCTGTGGCACAAAGCCAATCTGCTGGCGTAGTTGATGCAAATCATGTTTACGTATATCTACTCCGTCGATAAGAATAGTTCCACGGGTTACATCATAGAGCCGCGGTATGAGCTGCAAAAGTGTAGACTTTCCCGAGCCGGTTCTTCCAACGATAGCAACTGTTGTCCCGGCTTTTATATGGATATTGACATTTTTGAGCATCTCCTGATCCGCATTCGGGTAGGTAAATGAAACATTTCTGAACTCAATATCTCCTTGAAGACGTCTGTTGGAGTCGGTTATTTTGTTGGAAGTGTAAGTGTCCATTTGTTCAGGTTCATGAAGAACTTCCTTGATACGATCCCAGGATGCAACTGATTTTTGAAACAAATTTAATGTGTAACCCAGCGAAGCGATCGGCCACGTCAGATAAGCCACATAAATCACAAATTCTGCAATGTTTCCGATGGAAATGCTGCCATCAATTACCATTATTCCACCCTGCCATACTACAATAAGGACCGAACTTCCAATGAGTGCCGTCAATGTTGGATGAAACAGAGATTCTACCAGATCCAGCTTAAGTTTCTCCTTCCTGTAATCATCACTTTCCTTCTCAAATCGTTCCGCTTCATAATCTTCCCGGTTGTAGGCTTTCACTAATCGTATGCTACTAAAGGCTTCCTGAGCCAAGCCGGCTAGATCGGAGTATTTTTCCTGGATGATGGTCTGGTACCTATGGATGTAACCACTGACCCAATATGCGAAAACGGAAAGGAAGGGTAGCGGTATCAGTGCCCAAAGTGTTAGTTCCGGTGATACGATCAGCATCATGGTAATGATAAACCCGGCCCTTGTGATTGTGTTGATATTGTACATGATGACCGGCCCGAAGTAGTCACGAACCCTAGAGATATCTTCCGTGGTACGGATATACGTCTCTCCCCCTTTGTGCAGGTCGAAATATCGTTGTGGCAAACGAAAGAGTTTTTCGATTACCTCATTTCGAAGATCGAATTCGATTTTCCTGGAACCAACAATCAAGGTCTGTCGTGTTGCAAAAAGCAGCACTCCATAAGCGGTTACTGCACCGATCAACAGCAGTGAGTTAACGGCCAGAACCGATGATGCTTCACTGCGAAAAAGGATCGTAATGACGGATTCACCGTTGAGGTTGTAAGCAGTTGCAACCCGCTCTACTTCATCCATTGTTTTACGAATCAGAGCCGGAGTCCATATCAAGAAGAGGTTTGAAGCCGTTAAAAAAAACGCCCCGGCCAGATAGAGCCAAACGTAAGGTCGTACATATTTGTTAAGCTCACGGATTGATTTCATCAGGAGCTAAATTTCCGGATCCAGTCTTGTGCCAGTGCATATCCGGAATGGTATGCATCTTCAAGACGATTTCCACTAAAATAATCGCCTGTGAGAGCTAAAGGTGCATCATCGGAACCCACCTGCATATATGGCTGATCGAGAGTTTGAACTGCTCTGCTATATCTCCAGAAATGCAGTTGCGACCATTGTGGATGAAGAGGAAATAGGCCAGTTTCTTCCGCAAGTGCCTTCAGAATCTCTTTTTCTGCTTTTTCTTTGTCGTTAAGAGAGGCTAGTACTTCACTAAAGGCAGGGGAAGTATGTACAACCAGCGTACATCCGGATTCATTTCTTCCTTTCGAATTTTCATTAGAAACCATCTGTAACCGACTGTTTCTAAATGAGATAGAATCCCAATCAGGCGGTTCTATGCCATCATATCGAAGCATCAATGAGAAACTCTTTTCGTATCGGATCTCATCGATCACACGAATCATTCGAAGCATATCGGTTTCATCCGTTGCTGTTTGCAGAAGACCATACGCCTGGGGTGCAGGAACGGCAACAATCACCGCATCCGCCTCAAAAACACCCGAAGAAGTTAAATTGATCATCCAGGCTCTTTTCCTGGATCGTCGGGGACCAAAATAGGTTAAACCGCCAACCAAAGTATTGGTCTTCACTTCTACCCATCGGCTCAAATACCTGCCAATCCGGTTCATTCCACCCTTCGCGGTGAATTGTGGCAAAGGGTTAGCGGCAGGATCTTTCATCAGCGTTTGATCTTCATTACAGATCCATCGATTGTCTCCCCAGCGCATCACCAGGTCTTGCTCCATGAGTTCGGCTACAAATTTCTTGAATTCAGGGGTGGTCGCCTCAAAGGATGCAATTCCATGATCAAATTTCACAGAAGGATTGTCAGACTCATAGCGTGTTGCCAATCTGCCACCGAAACCTCTGCTTTTTTCCAACACCGTCACATCATGCCCCGCCCTTGATAATTCCCGTCCGGCAATAAGACCAGATAAACCTGCACCGATAATTCCAATAACCATAATCTGATAAGTTTAATCCATCATGTTGGCGAAACAATCCCTCGCCACGAGTTGGAAGGTAAGAAAGTTCTTAGACACGATGAACAAGTTTTGACCAGCCTCCGGGTTATGTTTTTTTGTGGAGAAAATCAGAGATGAAAGAACTCTACGATCGGCTGCACAGCCGATTTCTCTAAAAGAGCTGGCCAATATGCAACAATTTCCGAGGCTTTGGGACGGCCACCGGCAAATCCCGTAACACCGGACGGACCGGTGAGAATCAGTGGTGCTACTTCCTTTCCAAGACGGTTTAGGTCTTCTCGACTGGAACTCTTTGCAGCAATCCTAAGCTGAATTTCGGGAATATCAGTCAGGTTTGGGTTGGGATGCGATACAGGGTGTTCATCGCAGGCATTCAATCCGATCAACTCGAATCGAAACTCGTCCAGTTTCAAAACCAGGCGATCCGATCGTTTTTTTAACAGGTCTGCCGCATATTGCGCCTTTTTTACAGCATCAGGCCAGCAGTATACCAGTGTTGAAAAAAGTTTGTAGCCGTCGGTAAAACTTGCAGAAACTTTATAGGTATCGGTCGCCGGCCGTCCTTTTATTCCAGATACTTTTACCCGGTTTGGCCCCTCTTGTGATAACTGAATGGTCGTAAAATCAGCGATTCCATCCGGCGTGATGTAACTGCCAGGGTCACCAATTTCGTATAAAAGCTGCTCTTTAACGGTCATTTCAGAAACCAGCCCTCCTGTACCTGGTTGCTTGGTTACATAAAATGTACCGTCTGCATGAGCTTCGATCACAGGAAACCCAATCGATTCCAAATGTGGCACACTCTCCCAGTCGGTAAAATTCCCGCCGCTGACCTGCCCGCCACACTCGATAATATGTCCTGCAATGGTTCCGGTGGCCATGAGATCTGCATCGAGCATATCCCATCCAAATTCATAGATCATAGGTGCAAGTGTAAGCCCCGTGTCGGTCACACGTCCTGTAATTACGATGTCTGCCCCGGTTTCTAACGCTTGCACAATCGGTTTTGCCCCAAAATAAACATTGGCGCTTAGTAATTGGTCTTTTACAGACTGAATGGATTCTCCTGTTTCCATATTGAAAAGCTCGTGCCCCTTACCAAGGTAGGTATCCAGTTCGGGAAGGATATCGTCCCCGTGAACGACGGCTACCTTCAGAGTATCGTATCCCCCTTCTCTAGCCGCCTGCATAATGGCATCTTTACATGCCATCGGGTTGACGCCACCAGCATTAGAGATCACAGTAAGGCCGGATTGTGAAATTTCAGGGAGTACCTCTTTGATAACATCAACAAAATCCCTGGCATACCCAAACGCTGGATTCCGCAAACGCTGCTTTTGCATGATAGACATGGTTACCTCTGCCAGGTAATCCATTACCAGATAGTCTGCAGATCCATTTTTTACCTGTTCGGCCGGTGCATTAGGCAGGTCACCCCAAAATCCTTGCCCAGATGCTATTCGAATGGTATTTCGTAACATATAACTCCTTTTTTTGGCTCCGTTTACTTCGATAATGACATTTTACCCAAAACTAAAAACCCCTCAGCGTCCACGTCTATTTATGCTTCATAAGACCTGTGCAATTATGTGGCACATTCCAGCTCTTTGGTAGCTTCCAACTCTTTGGCACATTCAAGTTCTTTGGCACCTTCCAACTCTGTGAGTCTACGGAAAGACCATTTTACGTCTGATGCGAATCGCTCCCCTGTTCCGTATCGTCACCGGATAATTGCCTTATTTTTTTTCCCAATCGATTGGATTGCAGGTCCTCTTCATCCGGAACTCTTCCCATCAAAAAGCCATAGGGTTCCAGAGATTCAACCTCATCAAAAATCACCTTTAAAATGGCTCCGATAGGAATGATCAGAATCATCCCTACAAGACCCCAGATCTGTGCCCCAACAAAGAGTAGCAGTAATGCAACAAAGGCATTCAAACTTACCTGACTTCCCACAATGAGCGGCGTTAAAAGATTACCTTCAATCATCTGAACTACATAGAACCCGGCAAAAATGATGATCGGATAGAGGAGTGAATCCATGGTGAAAATGGAATATAGGATTGGCAACACCGATCCAAGCAACGGGCCGATAAAGGGAATCACATTTAGAACCGCTGCAAAAACACCGAAGAATAGAGGGTGGTCGATTCCAATAAACCAGAGCATCGTGGAGTATAAAGTCCCTAGAATAGTGATCACAATGATCACTCCGGTGATGTACTTTTGGATCACGGTTTGAATGTTGTTGATAATGGTGCTCACTTTTTCTGTGTACTCATCACTACCCCGGCCAAACAGTTTTAGCAGAAACTCTTTGAGAAATCCACGGAAAAGAAGAAGAAAAAACATCAGGACCGGGACTAGAAATATGGCCGTGAAGGCGGAGGCTGCATTGGCCAGGCCGCTAACGAGAGAGTTAGAATTATTGGTAAAGAAACTGGTAACACTCTCCCGCACAAGGGTCAGATCTAGTATTCCCTCATACCCAAACTGCTTGTTGAGATACTCCTGTGTAGCAATCAGGAGCTCTTCAAACCGATCGCGAAATATGTCAATATCCTGGGAAAAATCGATGACCTGTGTGTAGAAAAAGGAGATCACAGCGACCAAAAACAGGACGCCAATAATGATGGCTATCAGAACAGACAAAACTCTTGGTACTTTGTACCTCTCCATAAAATTACAGAGTGGGGACAGAAGAATCGAAAAAAAGACTGCAAAGAATAGCGGCTGAAGAATCGATTTTGCAATGATCATGGCGTACACAGTCATAATCAAACCTGCCAAAATAAATGCATACCGTACGTACCAGGTATTTGTATCTATCTCATTCGTTGGGATCATCTCTGTTTGGATTGTTTGACCGAATCATGATGTAAAACTAAGTGCCTTATATGGCAGTGTGCTCTAATGATGGTAGTTTGTTTAAGATTGTACACAAGTGGAAAAATCAGCAATGGTAGCACCAAATGATACGCTGCAACATTAATTTGCGCAATCTGATAATACCAAAAAATTTGTAACTTCAGTAGAGCAAAAATCATGAATCATACACCCGGTAAAACAAAATTATGACCGTCATAGAAGGTAATCTAGTTGACCCTGTAAAGAGAGAAATCTACCCGGCTCTCCTGGAAATTGAAGATGGTATCATTTCTCATATCAAACCGGCTGAAAAGGTAACCGCAGGAAGGTACATCATTCCGGGGTTTGTGGATGCACATATTCATATTGAAAGTTCGATGGTGGTACCCGCTGAATTTGCACGACTTGCTGTGCAGCATGGTACCATCGCCACGGTATCAGATCCTCACGAAATTGCCAATGTATGCGGAATCGAAGGGGTTGAGTATATGATTGAAAATAGCAGACTGGTGCCTATGAAGTTTCATTTTGGGGCTCCTTCCTGTGTTCCTGCTACCGATTTTGAAACATCGGGGGCTCGGTTGGATTTTGAGGAGGTGGAACAGTTGCTGGATCGGGAGGATATCCTCTATCTCTCGGAAATGATGAACTGGCCGGCTGTTTTGAACGATGATCCTGCAGTATATGCCAAACTAAATGCCGCAAAGAAACGCGGAAAGCCCATAGACGGACATGCTCCTGGGCTGATGGGTGAACGAGCAAAAAAGTATGCGTCTGCAGGAATAACTACCGATCACGAGTGTTTCACCTATGAGGAGGGACTCGACAAAATTCGATGTGGAATGATGATTGCCATTCGCGAAGGAAGTGCTGCCAAAAATTTTCAGGCACTAATCCCGTTGCTTGGTGAATTTCCGGATAGAATCATGTTCTGCTCTGACGACAAGCACCCGGATGATCTTCTCGAAGGACATATCAATCAGTTGGCAGCCAGAGCAGTCGCACAGGGTTTCGATCTGTTTGACGTTCTATCTGCATGCTCGGTAAATACCATACGGCACTACAATCTGCCGGTTGGTATGCTACAAAAGGGGGATCGTGCAGATTTTGCCATTGTATCTGATTTGGAACAATTTCATGTAAGCGAAACCTGGATCGATGGTGAATGTGTCTATAACGGATCCGTTCAATTTTCCAATCCGGAGGCGGCACCCATCAATCATTTTACAAAGTCAGAGGTCAAAAACCAGGATTTCGAAATCCGAACGGATCATGACGGACTGTTGGAAGTTCCTGTAATAGTGGCTCTGGATGGTGAATTGATCACTGAGAAACATGTGGAAACGCTCCAGGCAGATCAGGGCCTGATTCTTCCGGATCCAGATCGTGACATTCTCAAAATTGCACTCATCAATCGCTATAAAAAATCACCGGTCAGTGTTGGATTCATCAAGAATTTCGGACTTACAGCAGGAGCGATTGCCAGCTCGGTTGCACACGATTCACATAATATCATTGCCGTTGGAACGGACGATGAATCACTTCGGAGAGTTGTTCAGCTGATTATGGATCATGAGGGGGGAATTGCGGTTGCATCTCCGGATGGGGATGAAATTCTGCCGCTTCCGGTTGGCGGAATAATGAGTAGTGAACCTGCGGAGCAGGTGGCCGAGAAATATAAACATCTCACCGAAAGAGCCAAAACGATGGGATCGAAATTACAAGCTCCATTTATGACGATATCGTTCATGGGACTATTGGTTATCCCCAGCCTGAAAATGAGTGATCTGGGTCTGTTTGACGGTGAAACGTTTCAGTTTGTTTACCGCACCGGAGATCGTTTGTAGTTATTCTTTTGACCGAACTCCTTATGTAACAGCACTACACGCTCCGAAAGGAAGCTCGCTCTTGCGTGGAGCAATGTAGTAATGTATTGAACTGTGATATCACTGTAAAAACAGACATGTGTGTCATCCATTCTGTAATGCCAATTTTGAAAGTCTATGGCAGGAGAGTGTCGTAAGGTCATCATGCCAAAGATGCCTCCCTCCTTCAGACAGTTCCAACAACGTAGCAATTCGCGCCTTGGATTTGAAACATGTTCCATGGTTTCACTGGTTATGATAAAGTCAAATGTCTGAAGAAAAACACTTGGGTCGCGATTGTATAAAGGGTCATAGAGACGTACTGAGTGCCCAAATGGCCCGAAAAGTTTCTGCATGGCAGGGCCAGGACCGGATCCAAAATCTAAGCCGGTTGATTGAGGTGGAATCGATTCCAGCATAGGGTTTGCTAACTGCGAAAGAAACGCAAGATATCGTGGATCATCGGGATCATTTTCGTGCTGGTCGTATCGAACTTTTTCCTCGACAGGGGTCAGCAGCTGATCGGGTGGTACAAAGATCAGATCACACTCTATGCACCGATAATAATCTCTTTCCGACTCAAAGCGTGTAGTATCGTGGCAAATGCCCCTCACGTTTTCGGAACGACATAAAGGGCATGTAAGTGCAGTTTCTCCGGCAGGTATTTTCTCTTTCACTGACATGATGGATAGATAGTAAGGATTTTTTATCTTGCTATCTTTGTCAATATGACACTATCGTTCGCGGAACATCCTAGTCCTCTGTTTTGAACCTATTCAAAAGATCGTTCCCCCAATCACATCCAAAGGCATTTCGCCTGAATCGGTGGTCTGTAGCAACCATTGCTCTGGCAGTGCTCTTTTCGATTCCCATCCTCACGATTGCCGTGCACATTTTCGCACCCGCCGGGGAGGTTTGGAAACATCTATCATCCACCGTTCTCGACGATTATCTCATCAATTCATTCTGGTTGATGGTGGGAGTGGGTTTCGGCGTATTGATCATAGGAGTTGGTACTGCTTGGTTGGTGACAATGTACCGGTTTCCAGGAAGCGGAGTCCTTACATGGCTTATGATTTTGCCGATGGCTGTTCCAGCGTACCTAATGGCATATACCTATACCGATTTTCTGTCCGTGACAGGTCCGGTACAGGAAGCAATCCGCTCTCTAACTGGTTGGGGACCTAACGAGTATTGGTTTCCGCAAATCCGCTCTCTGGGAGGAGCCATCCTTCTTATGTCTTTCGTGTTCTATCCCTATGTCTATTTGCTAACCCGATCCGCCTTTCTGGATCAGTCTTCGAGCCAACTGGAAGCAGCCAGAGGACTTGGTGCCGGAATGCAAGAGATTTTCTTCAGGATTGGACTCCCACTTGCGAGGCCATCTATAGCAGCCGGATTGGCCCTGGTTCTAATGGAAACTCTTAATGATTTTGGAACCGTAGACTATTTTGGAATTCAAACTTTCACAACAGGGATCTATCGTACCTGGTTCGGACTTGGAGATCGGATTGCTGCCGCACAACTCTCCGCTTTCTTAATGACGTTTATCCTGATGTTGCTTCTTTTGGAGCGATGGTCGAGGAACAGGATCCGCGATAACCAGGTGAGTACCGAACGCTACGGCCGCCTCACACAAATACAGCTTTCAGGATGGCGGAAATGGGCAGCATCACTCAGTTGTTTTCTGCCAGTTGCGATCGGATTTCTTATCCCGGTAGTGATTTTGCTCTCCCTACTCTTCGAAAATCCATCAGCTGCAATCGATGAACGCTTTTTTCGCTTTACCTTTAACTCTGTATCTGTGGCACTGATTGCAGGGTTCTTTGCACTGGTCTCTGCTCTCCTTCTTTCATACGGGGTTCGGCTACACCCAACTTGGATCACACGTGCATCCGCCAGAGTTGGAACCCTGGGATACGCCATTCCGGGATCCGTCATAGCTGTAGGGTTACTTATCCCCTTTGGGCTGGCAGATCAAACCCTAAACGATTTGAGCCGACGTCTTTTCGGATTTTCACCAGGTCTGCTCCTAAGCGGAACCCTTTTTGCTCTTGTTTTCGCGTATGTAGTTCGATTTCTTGCCGTTGCCCATCAATCCGTAGATACTGGGTTATCAAATATCACAAGAAATATGGATGAAGCTGCGGAGGGGCTGGGTTACACTTTTGGAGGAATTCTACGAAAAGTTCACATACCTATGTTGACGGGAAGCTTGCTCACTGCGATGCTTCTTGTGATGGTGGATGTACTGAAGGAACTGCCAGCAACCCTGATTGTACGCCCCTTCAACTTCGATACTCTCGCTGTACAGGTCTACAGACTGGCGAGTGACGAACGACTTGCAGAATCATCCGGAGCTGCCCTTGTCATTGTACTGGTGGGTCTTATTCCTGTTTATGTTCTCAGCCGTTCCATTACCAAGCTACGCAGCAGGAAATTTGAATAGGTATTTCCACCCCGGCTCGCAGTTGGCTATTTCCAGCCCGCACGATCCATCATACGGATCGCTTCCGGGTTATTCTCCCCGTAGGTGCTTACATGTATGCCGTCTCCCATCAACCCGTCACCTTCTGCACCATCCTCCAGGATACTGAACTCTCGGTTGGCAATGGCATATAGTTGCTGTGCTTCCGGAGTGATGAGAAATTCCAAAAACCGAAGTCCATTCTCCCGGTTCGGCGCGTACTTCGCCAACCCTGCACCGCTAATATTCACATGAGTCCCTCCGAATTCTTGCGGTGGGAACCAGATGCCCACTTGCTCTGCTGTAGTTCGATCACTTTCCTGTTCCGACCACCGAAGTCGTTCCAAATAATAGTGGTTCACAATCGCTATATCACAAATCCCCGCAGCAACAAATCGTATCTGATCTGTATCTCCGCCCTGAGGTGTTTGTGCAAAATTCCCAACCAACGATTCCGCCCATGTCTGAGCCTCCTCAATCCCCTCTTTTTCAATTAGAGATGCCAACAACGATTGATTGTAGATGTTGTTCGACGACCGGATACATATCCGTCCCTTCCAAGATTCATGGGCCAGCTCTTTGTAGCCCTTGAGTTGCGAAACATCCACCCGATCCTTGTGATACACAATCCCGCGAACCCGTTTCGATAAACCTATCCACAAATCTTCTTCATCCCGATACACTTCCGGAACGGCGGCATTCAATGCATCAGAATCGTGAGACTGAAAAACGCCTGCCTGTTCTGCCCTCCAAAGTCGGCCTGCATCCACCGTAATCAGGATATCGGCCGGACTATTTTCGCCCTCATTTTTCATCCGTTCGATGAGCTCATCCCCACCCCCTTCAATGGTACGAACCTCAATACCGGTCTGCTTGGTAAAAGCATCGTACAACGCCAGATCGGAATCGTAATGTCGTGATGAATAGATATTTACTACTTCGCTCTGATTGCAGGAACTGAGTACTATCAAAGTTAGAATGGCGGCGCTTATACTCGTGAATCGTTTTTTCATGATGAACTACGTAAAAGGATTGCGTGATTGGGAAACGTGCATGATGTATCTCAAAAATGATGTGATTGTCCCATAGCTTCGGTTTCAATCGTTGGAAATATACGGTAAATCGTTCTATTTAGAAATGGTCTAAATAATAAATTGCGCGCATCGAACAGGAACTTTGTGTTTTTTGACACAGGGTCGATTATCTTTCAAATCGAACCAATACATACTATCGACTATGAAAAAGATCCTTCTTATCCAGACCGGCGGCACCATTGCGATGCATCTTGATAACCGGCAAACACGACTCGATCCGGACCGTTTTACGCATTTGCTACTCATGGAGATGCCGGAATTAGGGAAGATCGCAGAGATCGAAACTCTGAAACTCTTTTTTGAGGACAGCTCGGACATCCACCCGACCCACTGGACCCAACTGGCAAACTGCATTCATGATCACTGGAACCGTGCCGACGGATTTGTGATTCTGCATGGTACAGACACTATGGCCTACACCGCGTCTGCCCTCTCTTTCGCTCTTCAGCACCTTTCTAAACCGGTCATTTTTACCGGAAGCCAGATTCCCATGAGTAACATCCGCAGCGATGCGAGGCGGAATCTCATCAATGCAATCGAACTGGCAACCATGCCTCTTAACGAGGTCGCCATTTGCTTTAATGATAAACTGTTCAGGGGGAACCGCTCCACCAAGATCAGTATTGGAGACTTTGACGCATTTGCATCCCCCAATTACCCACCGCTTGCCGATATCGGAACCCAGATCGAGCTGCACGAAACCTGGAAACGATCGCGAGGTTTTTTTTCCATACAGCCTACCTACAGTCGCAAGATTCGCCTTGTTAAACTATATCCGGGCATGGATCTGCAACCCTGGTACCGGATCACGGAGGACGATCCTGGAGTGGTGATTATTGAAGCCTACGGAAGTGGAAATATTCCTATGAAAGAGCCAGCCAACGTTCCTGCCTGGATTCGGCATTGTCGCGATGGTGATTGGCAGGTTGTGATCACTTCTCAAGCGGTGTACGATGCGGTTCATTTGAATGTGTATGAAGGGGGAGCTGCGGCGGCCAATTTAGGAGCGGTGAGTGCCGGCGATATGACTTTGGAAGCCACGTTAACAAAATCGATGTACCTGTTGGGTGCTGGGTTTCGGGGTGATGAGTTTCAAATGCAGTTTCTAACGAACATACGAGGGGAGCGGTCTTTTTAGCCGTGTGGGTTTGCAATCTATTTTCTATTTTAGGGTTGCTCTGGGAGTGGTTATCCAGTGACTTTCAAGTTGCCTTAGAGAAGCCTTTGAGTTGTCTTAGAGCAGCCTTGGAGTTGTCTCAGAGTGGCGTACTACAAATTGGTTACTTAATCCTTCGCTTTTATGTTTTTTGTTTTTGATGTTGAAAGCATACCCGATACACGGCTTATAGGTCAGGTTTTGGAACGGCCTGAAGTTCCGGAGGATGAACTATTAGAGAGTGCCTCACAAGAGTTAACGAAAGGAGGATCCACATTTTTTCCACCAATGTTTCATCAAATGGTGAGTTGGGCTGGATTGTGGATTGAAGATAATGGGAAACCGGTGAGGGAGGATGCGTGGTCTGGAAATGATGAAAAGCAGGGATTGCAGAAGCTCTTTGACCAGATGAACACGTATAAAGATTTTGGACTGATTCATCACAACGGGCGTGGTTTTGACCTTCCTCTTCTTACCTATCGAGCTATGCGTCATGAGCTTCAAATGCCGGTTCGCCTGGGGCAGCATGCAATACGATATCGCTACAGCCGTGAAAATATCGATCTAATGGATGAATTCAGCAATTATGGAGCCAGTTCATATCCTAAACTCAAGTATCTGGGACATCTCATGAATATACCTTTTAAAAAAACAGCGGAAGGTTCAGAGGTGTATGCGTTGTTTAAGCGAGGGGAACTGGAGCAGATTCAAACCTATTGCCACGAAGATGTAATTGCCACGTATCTGGTGTGGTTGTCTTTCAAATTCACTACCGGTGAGATCGCCAAAACCTCATACATCAACCTGAAAGAACGGGCACTCCAGAAACTGAAGAGTTTGCAGGAGTTACAGGACGCTGGGGATGCTGGGGTGACTGAGGTGTCTGAAGAGGCTGAGGAAGCTGAAGTGTCTGGGGAGGCTGAGTTGACTGGGGTGACTGGGGTGACTGATGAGGCTGGGAAGGCTGAGGTGACTAGGGAGGCTGGGGAGGCTGGTTTGTCACAACAGGGAGTTCATTCATCCGATAAGGGGGAGTTATGATTGCATCGATGACTGGTTTTGGACGCGGGGAGTCGTCAGACGGCGGATATGTCGTAACGGCGGAGATTAAATCACTAAACAGCCGGTATCTGGACATCAGTCTGAAGTTGCCTCCATCGTTGCAGGAGAAGGAGTTTGAATTAAAGTCGCTGGTTCAGAACTCTATGTCGCGTGGTAAGCTACTGATCAATTTGAATCTGGAGATGACAGAAACGGAACTTCCCCGAATCCGTTATCGTCCCGAGCTTGTAAAATCGTACAGCAAGATGCTGGATGAGATTCGTTTTCATGCGGGCATATCTCAACCGCTGATGTTGAAAGACCTGCTTTCGTTTCAGGATATCTGGGTTTCCAAAGAAGCGGATGCTACAGATCTGGAGGTTATTTGGTCATGTGCTCAGAAAGCCGTAACGGAAGCTGTTGCGCAACTTCAGGAGATGCGCCAGAAAGAGGGAAATGAGCTGATGACCGATCTATTGAAGCAACTCGATGATATTGATCAACTGATTCTGAAGGTTCAGAAACTGGCAGAGCTGCGGATTCCAGAGCTTAGAGATCGTTTTCGTGCCAGAGTAGATCGACTCATGAAC
>Ga0129345_1000486_pt1 | contig 14484 bp, 10 predicted proteins | sample CPBDNA_FD_94425 | JGI IMG/M metagenome (GOLD analysis project Ga0129345, IMG submission 94425) | Freshwater to marine salinity gradient microbial communities from Chesapeake Bay, USA - CPBay_Sum_20_0.8_DNA | ecosystem: Environmental > Aquatic > Marine > Coastal | place: USA: Chesapeake Bay...
AACCCTCCCCTCTAATAGCTTGTGAAAAAAAAGCGGGAAGTACCCGGCCATCATTAACCCGCATTCTAGGCCCAAAAGTGTTAAATATTCTTACAATTCTTGTATCTACCTGATGAAAATTATGATAAGCCATTGTAATGGCCTCTAAAAACCTCTTCGCTTCATCATAGACTCCTCTCGGTCCAACTGGATTTACATTTCCCCAGTAAGATTCCTTTTGAGGATGTTCTAAAGGGTCACCGTAAACTTCAGAAGTGGAAGCTACTAGTATTCTAGCATTTTTAACCTTAGCTAATCCCAATAAGTTATGCGTTCCCAAAGCACCTACCTTCAAGGTTTGAATGGGCATTTTCAAATAATCAATCGGACTGGCAGGTGAGGCAAAATGAAGAATATAATCAAGATGGCCTGAAACATGGACAAATTTTGAAATATCGTGATGGTGAAATTCGAAGTCTTTAGAAGGAAACAAATGAGCAATATTATTTAAATCCCCCGTCAATAAATTATCCATTCCTATCACATGGTAGCCTTCAGCCAACATCCTATCGGAAAAATGAGATCCTAAAAATCCTGCAGCTCCAGTAATTAATACTCTTTTCATAATTTTATTATTTACAATACAAATATAGCAATACCTTTACCACTGCTATGAAAGCATATTTACATTTTATAGTTTTAATTTTTCCTACAACCTTTTCTTGGACACAAGACTTTATCTCCAAAAAGTCCACCCTGCTACATGTAGGTTACGGGTTGGTAGTACCAGAAGGCAAACTTCCGTTTAACTATGGGGGAGTTCCATCAATTGCGCTAAATTATTATATGTCAAAAGGATATTTCACTGGACTTGATTTGAATTATATGTTTGGAGCTTCAGTTCAAACGGATGTTCTAGAGAATCTAAGATCTCCAGAAGGACATATTTATGGTAATAATCAAGCTATAGCTGACATTCAATTAGGATGGAGAGGTTGGTATTCAGGAATTTCATTTGGGAAATCCATTCAACAAAAGGGATTCACTTTTTTATTAGGTATGGGCTGGACCCAATACCAATATAGAATTCAAGAAGATCCTCAATCTTATGTTCCCCAAATAGTAGCTCCATATCTCTCAGGTTACGATCAATTATCTACTGGCTGGGCATTAAAACCGGGGATAGGTTATCAACATTTAGATGGCAATAATAATCTCAATTTCAAAATTGGAATATCAGTCTTACTGGCATTTACATCACTTAAAAACAATTTTCAACTAGCCCCAGCTGATTTTTCAAAGCAAAGTCCGCATTCGTTTATAAGTTTTGATTTATCGTGGATCTTACCTTTTTATTCCTTTAATCCGGATACCATCAGTTATTAATCATGGTAGTCCTCTATAATTTATTCATTCAAATTTTATGGTGGGCCATTAAGGTATATAGCTTTTTTAACCCCAAAGCTCAGATGTGGATTCAGGGTAGAAAAAATTGGAAGCTTAATTTGAAAAAAAATGTCCCTCGTCAAGGAAAAATAGTTTGGATCCACTGCGCCTCTTTGGGGGAATTCGAACAAGGACGCCCGATTGTTGAAAACTTAAAACAATCTTTTCCAGAATATTTTGTTTTATTGACTTTTTATTCCCCCTCGGGCTATGAAATAAGGAAGGATTATTCCCAAGCTGACTATATTACGTATTTGCCTTTGGATACCCCATCTAATGCGGAATATTTTGTTTCCACAGTAAAACCACAATGGGCCATCTTTATTAAATATGAATTTTGGTATCAGTTCTTGCATACCCTAAATAAATATCATATCCCAACATTTTTAGTGGCAGCCGTTTTTCGGCCTAATCAAATATTTTTTAAATGGTATGGTGGTTTCTTTCGACAAATTCCATTTTTATTTACAGAAATATTCGTGCAAAATGCTAAGTCAAAAGACCTTTTACAAAAGATTGGATATTTAAAAACTACTGTTTTAGGGGATACTAGAATTGACCGCGTCATAGCAATCGCTAATCAAGTTCAACCAGATCAACGAATTCTTGAATTTATTGGAAAAAGGAAAGTTTTAATTGCAGGTAGCTCATGGCCTCCAGAAGAAAAAATTTTACTTCACTGGATAGAAAAAGTAAACTTGAAAGAATGGTGTTTGATTTTAGCACCTCACCAAGTCACGCCTCAGCACATCCAAAAAATCAAAGATCAATTTAAGCACTATTATCTCACTACTTATACTCAGGGCATTAATTCTTCTCCCTCGGATATACTTTTGATAGATACTATTGGGATATTGTCAGGATTATATCAGGTAGGGACAATTGCTTTTATTGGTGGTGGTTTTGGAAAAAGCATCCATAATATTTTGGAACCTGCGGCTTTTAGCATTCCAATTATTTTTGGCCCCAACTACCATAAGTTTATCGAAGCCCAAACGCTCATAGCAACTAAAGGAGCTTTTGAGGTAAAAAATGAATTAACCTTTAACCGTATTTTCGTAAAATTATCCCAAAAAGGAAGGTATGAGAAAGCTCAAAAAGCTGTTCATAATTATATTCAAGAAGGTAAAGGAGCAACTGCCAAATTGATCCATTATTTAATAAAGCACAGGTAATTTACAGCATATGAATAGAGCAAATCCCTTAACATTATGGAAGGATAAGAAAATATTGATTTTGGGGGATGTAATGATTGATCGCTATTTAATGGGTGGGGTACATCGAATTTCACCTGAGGCACCAGTTCCAGTTCTAAATTTGGAAAGTCAGGAAGAACGACTAGGCGGTGCTTCCAACGTAGCGCTTAACGTACAATCACTAGGCGGAATTCCCATTTTATTTAGTATAGTGGGAGAAGATGAAACAGGACTTAGATTAAAACAATTAATGGATCAACAAGCATTGATTACTGATTATATTTTTCCCGTAAGGGGTAGAAAAAGTACTATCAAAAGTAGAGTTATGGCAGGGAGTCAACAATTGTTGAGGATTGATGATGAGACAACTGTACCTATTCAAGCGAAAGAAATAGATCATATATTTTTAAACATCCAACTATTTTTGCAAAACAATCAGGTGGAATGTATCTTATTTCAAGACTACAATAAAGGATTATTAGTGCCTGATTTAATTGAAAAAACGATTCAAATAGCTAATAGATTGAGCATTCCAACCATTGTTGACCCCAAGGCTGATAATTTTTGGACTTATAAAGGCGTTACCTTGTTTAAACCTAATCTAAAGGAAATCAAAGAGCGGGTAAATTTCCCTTTAGATACCTCTCTAGAGCTTCTTTCAAAGGGGGCAGCTTACATAAGAGATAAACTAAAAAACGACCTAACCGTTATTACCCTATCAGCTGATGGAATTTTTGCAAATGATCATCAAGCCAGTTTTATTGAGCCAGCAAAAAAAAGAATGATTGCAGATGTCTGTGGAGCTGGCGATACGGTGGTTAGTGTTTTAGCTTTAGCTTTAGCTGCTAGAATAGAAGTGCGTGAAATGGTTAAGTTAGCCAATATTGCTGGAGGGCAAGTTTGTGAAATACCAGGAGTAATAGCTGTAAATTTGGAATCATTACAAAAGGAGTATCTCAAAAATTAAATCAAATTAAAATAATTGTAGTATATTACAATGCTTAAAAATACCTATGCAATGCGAATAATTACTAACCTTCTCGTCTTGTTCTTTGTCAGCTCTAGTCTGAATTTAACCTATAGTCAAGGTATATTACTTTCAGAAGATTTTGATGGAGGACTTCCTTCCGAATGGACGCTCCGAAAAGTATTGGGTAATGATGATTCCACATCCAACTGGCAATATACTACCTCAGGGCCCGATGGGGATTATCCTATTGATCCTATTAGTTCCACATCAGCTGAAAATGGCTGGATGATTTTTGATTCTGACAAAAACTGTAATATTGGTGTAGGTCAAGATGCTTGGTTAATTTCTCCTGAAATAGATATAACTGGTGTAACCGAGTTATACCTTTCCTTTGAAACTTTCTACAGGAATTTTTACGACCGCCCACAAATTAGATTGGGTAGTGCACTAGAAAATTTTGACAGCTGGGAGACCATTGAAATTTTTCCAGATATAGAAAACAATCAATTTAGTGGCATCCTAGAGGGGGATGAAGGTTTAAACCCACACAAGGTCATAGCGGATTTGACTGAATTTATCAATAGCAACTCGACTTTATATTTTGCCTTTCAGTTCTTGTCAGATAATTCTGTTGCCCCCAACTCTAATGATTTTGGATGTGCTTATGCTTGGCAAATAGACGATGTAGTTTTAACTACGGTGAATCCAGGCAACCAACATGATTTAAGATTGTCACAGCACAATGTTGCGCCTAATTATGCCACGCCTGTTTCTCAATCTGACACCATTTTTCCAGCTGTTGTAATTACCAATGCTGGTATTGCTACCCAATCAGGCATTGTAGCAACCATCACTATTGAAGATGAAAACCAAGATGTCATTTTTAGTTATGAAGAAGCTATTTCTGATTTAGCTGCACAAGAATCTGTTTTATTAATTGCCGACGATAAATATCTTCCTGAAGTGGAAGGAAGTTTCAATATTGTATATGCTGTCACACAAGACTCTACCGATAATATTCCTAATAATAATATTATAGAGCAGGGGTACATTATTACAGAAAATTTATTTTCGAAAGATGATAATGCTATTATTACTGCTCTATCTGGTTTAGGCGAATCGGCTGAATTCTGGGAAGGAGGCTGTTACTATTATGTGCCAAATGATGGTTATTTAGCTACCGAAGCCATCATCTCAGTTGCGAGTAATAACGGTGGTCAAGATCACTTAGGTGAAGCGGTTTCTTTATTGCTTTATGAAATTAACGAAGATGAGGACACCTCAGCCTTCACTACTGCAGATACGGAAATCTTAGGTTTTGGTACATTTACATATACTGACGAAGAAAATTTCCTTCCAGTTACCATTCCTTTATTTAGCTTGGATGGAGGAGAAGAACCTGGTGTTGAACTAACTGGTGGTAAAGAATACCTATTAATGGTCCAATACACTCCCAATATGTATGCCTCCGCTAGTGAATTATCCTACCCTTATGGTATTTCCACTGTTGTAAAAGACGGCGAAACATGGTATTTGGGTGGGTTTTCTAATGGAAATACCCTTTTGGTTAGAATGAGGATTGCTTCCATGAATTCAACTGCAGTAAAAACACTTAATTTATTAAACGATGAGTTTAATGTATTCCCTAATCCTGCAGTAACTTCTTTTACTACTAACTTCAGTCTTAGCTTTGATCCAGAATACGCAGTTTTAGAATTGATTAATGTAGATGGCAAAGTAGTAGCTAATCAACCATTTTTAAATACTAGAAGTGGCCAAACTCAGTTTGATGTAAACCAACTACCTGCAGGAAATTACTTTGTCAGGTTAACTACCAACGAAGGAATTGCAACTAGAAAAATAATTATACAACATTAAGATATAGGTTAACTCAATTGCTGAAGAGCTTCTTGTAAGCTCTTCAGTTTAGAGTTTCCATCCTCCAATTTTTTTCGTTCTAAGGCTACCACATTTTCTGGAGCATTATTTACAAACCTTTCATTATTCAATTTGCTGTTCACTCCTTTTAAAAATCCTTGGTAATAAGCTATTTCCTTTTCAATCCGATCTCTTTCCTCTTCAATATCGATTTCTTTCTCTAGAATAAGGTTTAATTTGTTAGTGCCGATTAGAAAAGAAACTGCATTACCTGGCTCTTCTTTTGTCCAATCAATTCCTTCTAAATTAGCCATTTTAACAACCAAATCTTGTAAGCCCTGACGCTCTAAAATATGCGAAAGCTCCCCATTGGGTTCTCCAACCAATAAAAGAGGAATTTTCATGCCTACTCCATTTGAACTTCGAATTTCCCTTATTTTACTAACCAATTCCTTGCAAACTTCTACTTGGTTGATTAATTGGGAGGTAATATGCTCAACATGAGGATAAGAGCTGACAACACAGTCTTCTCCAGATTTCCTAGGCTTTAAATGATGCCAAATTTCTTCGGTAACAAAAGGCATAAAGGGATGCAATAAAGTCATTAAGGAGCTAAAATGATCCTTAGTATTTTGAATGGTTTCCCATGAAAGCTTTCCTTCCGAAACCGGCTTAATCATTTCCAAATACCAGGAACAGAAATCATCCCATATCACTTTATATAAACCCATTATGGCATCAGACAATCTATATTCTTTAAAATAACGATCTAAATCAGCAGTCAGGACTTTTATCCGATCGGTCATCCATAGATTAGCGGTTATCGCGATGGGCTCTGGAGCAGTGCTTTGGTCACTCTGATTGGACTCCCATCCTTGAATTAAACGAAGGGCATTCCACATTTTATTACAAAAGTTTCTGCCTTGTTCGCATAATTTACTTTGATTTAAGACCTGTCCGGTATTGGGATCAAAGGGTGCATCAAAAACGATATCATTACCAGCGACAGTACTAGACAGCATTCCGAAACGAACCCCATCTGCACCATAGTTATTAATTAAAGCGAGCGCATCAGGTGAATTACCCAATGATTTACTCATTTTACGCTTTTTATTGTCCCTAACCATTCCAGTAAAGTAAACTTCTCTAAAAGGTTGGATACCCCTTTCTTGAGCTATTTTTTCACCTAGTAGGCTGGGAGACCATTCGTATCCTGCCATAATCATTCTTGCTACCCAGAAAAACATTATATCCCAACCTGTAACTAGTACATTAGTGGGATAGTAATATTTCAGCTCCTCTTGATTTTCAAAACCATCAAAAACACTGATAGGCCATAGCCAAGAAGAAAACCAAGTATCTACCACATCATCTTCTTGTCGTAAATCCTCAGATGTCAGATTTTCATTACCCGTTTGTTTTCTCGCCAATTCCAAAGCCTCTTCTTTTGTTGTAGCAACAATTGGATTTTGATCATCATCTTTTACATACCATGCAGGAATACGCTGGCCCCACCACAATTGTCGGCTAATACACCAATCTCGGACATTTTCCTCCCTTAGCCAACTATTATACATATTCCACATGTTTTCCGGAAAAAATTTGACCTCTCCATTTTTTACTGCAGCTAAAGCAGTATTGGCAAAATCTTTCATTGATAAAAACCATTGAAGGGTCAACCTTGGTTCAACTACTGCAGTAGTCCTTTCAGAACGTCCGATACTAGTTACATAATCCTCTATCTTGTCTAGATGACCAGCTTCTTCTAATAATTTACCTATCTTTTTTCTAGCTACAAATCTATCTTCTCCTACTAAAATCTGCCCATCTTCATTAATTCTACCATCCTCAGTCAAAATATCCAAAATAGGTAGCTGATGTCTGATTCCGATTTCGTAATCATTGGTATCATGAGCAGGGGTAATTTTGAGTGCGCCAGTACCAAACTCCATATCTACATAGGAATCGGCTATCACATCAATGGCTTTATTAATTAGGGGAATTAATACCTTTTTCCCGATAAGGTGTCGATATCTATCATCATCTGGATGAACTGCTACCGCAGCATCCGCCATAATAGTTTCAGGTCTTTGAGTAGCAATTACTACATATTCAGTGGGTTGGTCTTGCAGAAAATATTTTAGATGAAATAAGCGAGAAGATTCATCTTTATAAACCACTTCCTCATTAGAAAGGACTGTTTTCGCTTCTGGATCCCAATTTGTTATTCTCTTACCTCTATATATTTTTCCCTTTTTGTATAAATCGACAAAAGCCGCAATAGTTGCCTTGTAAAGGCTGTCTTCCATCGTAAATCTGGTACGGTTCCAATCACATGAAGCACCTAATTTTTTCAATTGATCTAAAATAATTCCCCCATAATTTTCTTTCCATTCAAAAGCATATTTCATAAACTCATCCCGGGAGATGTCGGATTTTTTTATTCCACGCGCTCTTAACATCTGTACTACTTTCGCTTCTGTAGCAATAGAGGCGTGGTCTGTACCTGGAACCCAACAAGCATTTTTTCCATCCAAACGAGCTTTTCGAATTAAAATATCCTGGATGGTATTGTTAAGCATGTGACCCATGTGCAATACCCCAGTAACGTTAGGAGGAGGAATAACTATCGTAAAAGGCTCCCTATCATCTGGTTTTGAACTAAAGTAATCTTGGTCCAACCAATGGGCATACCACTTTGATTCAACGTTTTTGGGATTATATCTGCTTGAAAGTTCCATAGTGAATTACTGATTTAAAAAATCTGGAACAACTTGGTTGTTCATTAAATCTTCAAAAGTCTCTCGCTTTCGAATTAAATAATCTTTTCCTTCATAAATCAAAACCTCAGCCGGCCTTAATCGAGAATTGTAATTAGAAGCCATGGTGAAACAATAGGCTCCGGCATTGTGAAAACACAAAATATCCCCCTCTGAAATTTCTGAAATAGGCCTGTTGATTCCAAAAGTATCCGTTTCACAAATATACCCTACCACCGTATAAAATCTTTTCTTACCCTTGGGATTAGAGGCATTAGTAATATGGTGGTAAGCATCGTAAAACATAGGTCTAATTAAATGATTCAATCCAGTATCCACCCCGGCAAAAACAGAAGAGGTAGTTTGCTTTATCACATTAACTTTTGCTAAAAATGAACCAGCTTGACTCACGAGAAATTTTCCAGGTTCAAAGACCAACATCAAATCCCTTCCATAATTTTTACAGAATAAATTAAATCTCTTAGAAATTTTATTCCCTAGTTCTTCAATATCGGATTCAATATCTCCTTCCTTATAAGGAACTTTGAATCCACTTCCAAAATCGATAAAAGACAAATCTAGAAAACTAGCTGCTAATTCCAATAATAATTCTGCACCAGCTAAAAAAACATCAGTATCTAGAATATCCGATCCTGTATGCATGTGAAGCCCTTCGACTTTGAGACCGGTTGATTCAATTAATCGATGTAGTAGAGGAACCTGATGTATTGAAATTCCAAATTTGGAGTCAATATGGCCTACAGAAGTCTTTAGATTTCCACCCGCCATTATGTGCGGGTTAATTCGAACACAAATAGGATAATCTTTGTGAGCTTGACCAAATTGTTCAAGAATGGAAAGGTTATCTATATTTATTCTCACCCCTAGTCTCATCGCCGCCTCAATTTCAGAAAGACTTACACAGTTTGGAGTAAACATGATATCTGAAGGCGGAAAACCAGCCTTTAAGCCCAAGTTAACCTCTTCAATAGAAACGGTATCTAATCCCGTATTCCATTGTTTCATTAATTTGAGAATGCTAAGATTATTTAATGCCTTACAAGCATAATTAATTTGTAGATTTTTAACCTTAAAGGCTTTATTAAGTCGATTTAATTGCCTCTTTATAGTCTCGCTGTCATAAACATACAGCGGCAATCCATATTTTCGAACCAACTCATCCAAGGGAATGCCTATGTTTTCTATCATTAGATTCTATTTCATAAAACAGGCATAAAAATAATTAACTTACTTGTTTTTCTTATATAAATTCATGGACTGTACACCATAAATGGTTTTTTTTACATCATTAAAACAAGATGAAAATCAAATACTTGAAAATAGCAAACGATGAGGCGTTAATTAAGAGGGTGATCCTCGGAGAAGCTCATGCGGAACGGTTGCTTTACGAGAAATATGCTGGATATATTCTGGGAGTATGTCGGAGATTTATTTCAAATTATCACGATGCGGAAGATGTGGCCTTGGTAGTCTTACAAAAAGTATTTGAGCGGTTAAATCAATATAAATTTGAAGGCGATTTTCAAGCTTGGGTAAGAAAAATATCTGTTAATGAATCGTTGATGCATTTGCGATCTAAAAAAAATTGGCTGACAGAAATACCAGATGACCTTCAATTACCGAGTTTGAAACCCAACGCTTATGACCAATTAACAGCTAATGATTTACTCATCTTATTAGATCAATTGCCAAATGGTTATAAGACCGTGTTTAACCTCTATGTCATAGAGGGATACAAACACCGAGAAATTGCCGATTTATTGGGAATAAGTATTAACACCTCTAAATCCCAATTAATACTAGCTAGGAAAAAATTAAGTGAATTGATTGTAAAAATTTCAAATACTCATGGAGGAGAAATTTAAAGCATTGGCCCACCATTTGGAAGTTCCCCCTTCCGATGAATTATGGAACAGATTTCAAAAACAAAGAAATCAAACTTCGAAAAGGAATCTTTGGTTGTCTATTGCAGCTTCTTTGTTTTTTGTCCTGACCATAACTTTTTTTTACCCTCAAACCACCTACCAACTGCAACCTTTGGAAACTTCAACAGAAATCCAAGGTATTCCAATTGTATCTCTTGCTAATTATCCAACTATAGAAGAGGGAAGTGGCAAAATAAGGGTAGCTACTCCTATTGATTAAAAATTTGATGCCTAGCTAGCCAGTCCTTGGTTGCTTTTTCATCTTCCCAAAAAAATGAAGTGAAAGGAAATGGAAACTTATGATAGGTCATCCACTGTTCAATTAATCTCTTGCTGGGGTCATTTTCAAATAAAAGCGTCTGAAAATCTGAGATTGGAGGAGCAATTGTATTAACATTGTATGGCACACCAACTATTAAAGGCAATTCCACCTCATTTAAAAATCGAATCATTCCAATGGTTTTAATATCCATTTGAGTAGTTCTAGGTATTGCAGCACCCAGAATTAAGATATAAATGTTTCTTCCAGCTGTTTCTTGAAAATATTTTATTCTGCCAATATTAAAAGGGGCGGGCAACCCAGTATTGTTTTCTCTTCGTTCATACTTTTGGTTTTCAAGGTTGAAAAATAGCTGTGGATATTCCCCTGCAGCATGAATGATCTCTGCTGTGATAATCCCATTTTGAAGGGAATTAGTTATTTCTTCTTGATTAGGTTGGTCGTCACAAGCCCAATTTAGGACAATTAAAAGAATGGTCGCTTGTTTGGAAAGTTTCATTTGAACATAGGGTTTACCACAATAATACAAAAACAATTGTGCAAAATTTAAGAACTGATTCAAATGAATTCTATTTACTTTTGTCAAAAAAATAAATGAAATCTAAGATTGTATTAGGCCTGCTCATATTTGTATTGAGTTGTGAATCAGATAATAAATCTATTAAAACTTCTGCTGGTCCTATTCAAGCATCTAATTTGCAAGGGATTTGGGAGAATGTAGAAATAAAAGTAGAAGTCAAAAACGATAGTTCCTATTTATTCATTGTCGAGGAAGACGATTGGCAAAATATTTTACAAATTCGCCCAACTCAATCCTACTTTTATCCGGACCAAACCTATCGACAAGTTTTCATAGGATTAGATAATTCTATTCTAGATACAAAAAAAGGTTCATGGTTTTTGAATCAAGATACTCTAACCATTACCCTACCAGAAGATACGCTAAAATACTCCGTAAGACTCCAAAAAGGTATGCTCTTAATGAGAGGCCAAGTAGATTGGAATAGCGATGGACAAAAGAATGATATTTATTTTGGCAAACAAAGACAAGTGTCTAAGTCATTGAATTAATTTATTTTTTGTTGTAATTTTTCTGTCAAACTATCCAATTGATTAATCGCATCAAGTGCTCTAAGGGTAGGTTTAACATCTGCAGATTGCAAAATTGACAGGACAAATAAATATTGATTTTGCAATGAGACTATTTGGAGATCAGCCTCCTTTAGTTGATAAATACTTCCATAAATAAAATCTTGAGCACCAGGTTCGCCTCTACCTATAATAGATATCTTTTCTTCTTGCGTACGAGCAGATTGATTTATCTTTTCCTTTAATGATTCCAACAAATGGTATTGCTCATAACACCGCATAGAAGCCAAATACTGCAATTCCAAGTCCGATTCCGATGCTTCCACCCTAGGGTCGGGAAGCACTTCCAATATTTGTGAGTAGCTCACACCATCAACCTCGAGTACTACTTTATATGTTCCAGGTGCAACGTATGGTCCACTAGGTTCGGGAGAGGTCCTATTAATGACTGCTGAAATGGGTAAACTACTTTTTGCCCCTTTGGGTCTCGTCCATTTCAAATCCCAAATAAAGCGGTGGTGACCTGCCTCTGTACTAGGCTTTTCATCATTTTTAACCCAATAATATGGATGCGCCAAATCATCTGGATTCAATGGTTGTAAAAACGTTTCACTATCATAGGTTCGAACCAAATGCTCCTCTGAATCGTAAATTTTAATTGCGATTTGTTGTGCCGCCTTCGGCAAAAAATAATCAATAAAAGCGCCACTGGGTGGATTTTCACCAGCAGGCTCCTCCGGTGGAAGGGGTGTATCCAAAAAGTGATTGTCCCTTACTCTGAACGCTACTGGTGACGGAACCAGAAAGGGGTCAAATATATTGCCTTGCTCTGCTATACTTCTTAAAGGATTGATATTGTCTAAAACCCAAATAGAACGACCGTGAGTACCCACTATCAAATCACCTTCATGAATAATTAAATCTCGAATGGAAGAAGCGGGCAAATTATTTTTCAAAGGATACCAACGCTTACCATTATTAGGCGAGTAGTACACCGTTCGCTCTGTTCCGGCAAATAAAAGGCCTTCTTGAACGGGGTCTTCTCGGACTACATTAAGGGGACCACTACTGGCCAAACCAGAGATGATCTTATTCCAAGTTTTTCCTTTATCATCAGTTCTGTATATTCTGGGACTCATGTCATCTTTACGAATACTATTGACCGCTATATAAGCTACATTTTCATCGAAATGTCCCGCATCTATTTGAGAAATTTTATCCCAGGATTCCAAATCAGGAGGGGTTACATTACTCCAGGTTTTCCCTCCATCAGTGGTAATGTGGACCCAACCGTCATCTGTACCTGCCCAAATGACCTCTGCATTAATACTAGAGGGAGAAAGCGCATAAATTACCCCTCTTCTATCGACCTGATAGTCCTCTGAAATATAATCAGCAATGGAAGTAGAAGGACTAGGATGAGGACGGCTTAAATCTGGACTGATCTGAACCCAAGAATCTCCCCCATTACGAGTAGCCCATAAAACATTAGTGGCAAAAAATAATAGCTCATTATCTAAGGGATGCCACATCAAAGGCATGGTCCTCAGAATTCTATAATCCCCGGAACGCAATACTTCTGGCCCCACATATTGGGTCTGACCAGTTTTTTTATTAAATCGTACCACTCTACCTCCATAAATAATGTCAGGATTTTTAGGGTCAGGAGCAATATATGCGTATTCATCAGCACCCACCCCAATCCAATCTCGAAAAGATATCTGGCCACCTGCCCCCCTACTTGAGGTGCCAATGGCACCACTTTCCTGCTGTCCTCCATAAATCCAGTAGGGAAATTGATGATCAGCAGTTACATGATAAATTTGTGCAGTGGGTTGATTGTACCAAGAGGACCATGTTTTTCCCCCATTTACTGTAATTGTTGCTCCTTGGTCGGCGGCAAATATCATAATGGAAGGGTTTGTTGGATTAATCCAAATCCTGTGGTAATCATCACCCCCAGGTGCTCCTTTTATCGAAGTCCACGTTAATCCACCGTCATCTGAACGATAGGAAGCAATATTCCCTACAAATAGCGTATTAGGCTGCTGAGGGTGAACCCTTATTTCTGCAAAATCACCTCCTCTTCCCCATAGCCGATAATCAGTGTTGATAAGTTTCCAAGAAGTGCCCCCATTCTCACTTTTATAAATACCACCACCAATTTTGGCATCCACTGTAGCGTAGATAATTTTCGAATTGGATGGTGCAATTCCGATTCCGATTCTGCCTAATCCATCTGATGATTCAGGTAGGCCCTCCACTAATGGAACCCATGTGGTTCCACCATCCACACTTTTATAAAGTCCACTATTAGGACCTGAAAAAGAAGCATTTTCCCAGGGGCCTTCTCTATGGTCCCATAATGATGCAAATACTACATTGGGATTAGAAGGATCAAATTCCACTTGTGTGGCACCTGTTTTTGTGTCTACGTACAATACTTTATCCCAAGTCTCTCCCCCATCAACAGTTTTATAAACCCCTCTAGTTTCATTAGGTCCATAAGGATGACCAAGTGCAGCTACATATACTATATCAGGATCGTCTGGATGAATAATAACTCTTGCTATTTGTTGGACATCAGATAATCCCTTAAAATCCCAAGTTTGCCCCCCATCTGTACTTTTAAAAATACCATCACCCACACCTAAATCAGGTCGGTGAAGTCCCTCTCCTGATCCTACGTATAAGATACTTGGATTTTTTTGGTAAACTGCAATATCTCCTACAGAACCCGTTTCCAGTCCATCGAAAATTGGATTCCATGTCCGCCCATAATCATCTGTCTTCCATACCCCTCCGTTATTAACCCCTACAAAAAACACATTTGGTTGATCTACAACACCTACTGCTCCAACGGTTCTGCTGGCTCTAAAGGGACCAATTAAACGATATTTTAGGTCTTGCGTGAATGCTTGATCTTGTGCAAAAAGCAAAG
>Ga0129345_1000490_pt1 | contig 14364 bp, 17 predicted proteins | sample CPBDNA_FD_94425 | JGI IMG/M metagenome (GOLD analysis project Ga0129345, IMG submission 94425) | Freshwater to marine salinity gradient microbial communities from Chesapeake Bay, USA - CPBay_Sum_20_0.8_DNA | ecosystem: Environmental > Aquatic > Marine > Coastal | place: USA: Chesapeake Bay...
GGCCCGAAAGTTGTTGAGGTAGATGTAAAAGCTCACGAATTCAATTCTTTGCTGGGCTATGAATCTTAGATGATCCTGATTAAGCTCATAAGAAACATCCGTCAAGAACTCTTGTGCTGGCTTTAACCGTCCAAGAAGATAGGATCTATTCTTTAGATTCTCCCAGGAGAAGTGGGTTGATATTGCGGAATCTCCGATGTGATTGATCACTTTCTGAATAAGCGTATGAATCTCTTTTCTGAAGTGAGAATAGGATAGACGGTAAAAGATCGTGATGTTGGCCAGGGGAATTTGAAGTCGAAGTTCACTGAAATCCATCTCAGTTTTTATCTTGACTCCGTTGAAGGAGATCATGTCTTCGCCGATAACTTCAGACTTATCGTTAATCAGTTTAATTTCTAAGAGCTCGCGAAGTAAGTCTGATTCCATTTCTCTAATTTTCCCCAATATAAGAAAATTAGAAAGAAGATATTGATGGGCTTACCTGGGATCTAGTATACTATTAATGGCTTTTTTGAATGGAAAGCACAAAGTGCGTTAAAACACCGGTAGGAAAGTCCTTCCGGTGTTTTTCTTTTTCCACTAGATTTGGTATACTAGAACTGCGGGCTCGGTTCCACGGCTTGAGTTAATTTCAAGTACTGGTTCATTGCCGGCCAGGAGTTGGGGAATTAACCTCCAGCTCCTATTTTAATTTCTCAGCGAATTCTTCCAGTTCTTCTAAGGAAGACAGCTCTTCAATCTGAGCCTCTAACTTATTAGAGTTGTCTCGGATCTCTTTGATCTTCTGAACCTTTTCTTGAACTTCTGGGGTATCGAAAACACCGTCAGCGTGCCAATTGAGTTGCTTGTAAATTGGAGCCACTTCTTCGATTAGTGTTTTTGCTTTAGCTTTAACTCTAGCTTTAAGAAGGCTTCTGAAATTGTCTTCTTTTTCTTTAAGTTTAGGTTCTAGTTCTTTCTTAGTTAAACCCTCGACCCACTTCTTAGACTTCTTATTCCACTTAGGTTTAAATAGAGAAGAAGGGAGAGGTTCGAGAACAACGCCCTCAGGAGGATTGTCCATGTCCACCATGATTAAATTCTCTAAAAAACCTTTACTGTCGATTACGTATGCTGTTCCTGGTGTTGCCATTATTCAATCCTTAGTATTCAATTAAAACCCCACCGGGCCCGCCTTGGAACAGAAGCTCCCCTGCTCCATTGGCATCGTAGATATCCCCACCAGCCCCAGTAATGGTCATAGCACCTGCAACAGGAGCCGTCTCTCTTCCTATACGAATTCCAGCTTGTCCTCCGTATAGGATATAGTCATTCGGAGAGGGTCGGTAAATACCTCCCTCCCCACCATTGGCGAAGATAGCCTCTGCTACATTTACTCCTGATAAAGTAATTGTACCAGATCCACCTCCAAAGTTATCCGCTGGGTTCAATCCTCCGAAAGCGGTAATATTTCCTGTTCGTCCGGATATGGTCACTACGGTGTTATTTCCTAGGGAAATGGATGGACCTCCCACAGTAAAGTTAATTACTTCTCCAGGAGTAACGTCTAGGTAACAAATTATACCTCCACCTCCATCCCCTGGGATAGGGTTTGAGCTCGAATCGATTCCAGCCCCAGCCCCTCCGCCGACAACCCAAAGTCTTACGGCGGTAACATCTACGGGAACGACCCAAGAACCGCTCACGTTGAAAAGTTCCTGACGATTTATTCCCCCAATTAAAGCCGAGGAAGGTACATTCGTGATGTTATCCCAATGCAACGAGGAAGACCCAGAGGTAGATAACTCAGTCTGGGTATAGTAAAGAGAATCGTGATTGTGTGAAGATCCAGCGTCTCCACCAGAGTTGACCAAAGTATCGATAGCATTTATCTGAGCTTGAATGTTCGAAGAGGCACCGGTTAAGTATTCAAGTTCTGTATCCGTGACATTGGATACAATCATAGTCCCTGACCCATTGGATTTAACTGCCCGATTTGGAGTAAAGGTCCCCGGACCGCCACCACCGGCCTCTAAAGTCACAATTCTGCTCTGGTTATCGACTGTATTTTGATAAAGTTGATATAGAGCAGTGTTAACCGGACCGTCTGGTGGGGTCTTAGTCGGGTCGTCGGGAGGATTAGCCACAGTCAACTGCTCTTGAACTACCCACGTTATGTTAGTAAAAAACGGCATATTAGTACTCGATTATCACGACCCCACCTAGGCCATCATTACAACCAATATCGAAAAATGGAAATCCAGTCCCTGGGGTGAACACCGGACCACCAGAACCGTAATTGAGGCCTTCCGAGAAAGCTCCCTTTGAATAGACGTAAGCTGGCTTAGCTCCGGCGATGAAATAAGGATTGCCTGTGGCTAGGTTATTAGAAGTTATGTAACCGGCCCCTCCATTGAGGAAAAGAGTCTGACCACGTATCCCGCTTAAGGAGGCTGTCCCTCCCGCCCCGAATTCTATCCCGACTGTGGAGTTTCCTGTATCTGCGGAGCGTCCCCCATCAGCGTAGATTGCTCCGCCGTGTCCGGAAATCTCTATGTAAGTATGTCCTCCAGCAGTTCCTGAGAAATCATCAACTACGTTAGTCGGAAGACCGCCCGCCCCGATAGTGGCCGATAGTACCTCTCCTGGAAGCACATCCACGTAAGCAATTGCTGTTCCTCCTGCTCCTCCTGCTGAGAAGTATTCTCCGACAGTTCCTGGGTCAGTTATTCGTGTGCCCACAACCGAAGCAGCTCCTCCACCTATCAAAGTTACTTTGATAAAATAGGTGTCTGCAGGTACGGTCCATGTAGTAGAGTAGAATAAAAATTCCTGCCTATCTAACGAGGACCCCGCTCCTCCTCCTCCAGGAACGTTCGTAAGGTTGTCCCAGTGGACAGAAGAAGATCCTGAAGTGGATATTTCCGCTTTTTGATAATAGAGCGAGTTGTGGTCGTGCTCTGGAGAAGCATCGCCTCCAGAATTAACCGCAGAGTTTAGATTATTGATCTGCGTTTGGATATTCGAAGTAACTCCGTCTAAATATTCTAGTTCCACATCGGTGACTACTGATTCAACTACAGAACCGTCGCCTGCTGTTTTGAACGCAAGATTGGGTGCATAACCTCCAGGAGCCCCACCTCCGCCCAACTCCAGTGCGGCTATTCTAGACTCGTTATCGACCGTGTTTTGTAGGAGCTCGTACATGGCCTCGTTCACAGGACCTTGGGGCGGGGTCAAAGTAGGATTACCTGTTGGATTTCCATCCCCACTCTGACCGTCTACTATCCATGTTATCGTTGTAAAAAAAGGCATATTAGTACTCTATAATCACTACCCCACGGCTACCCGACCCTACAATCACAACCCCAGGAATTGGGCTTATGTGTCCGCCTAACCCGTAGACGTTAGGTAATGTGGTCGATACCTGACGACTAGACATCAAACCGCCCTCCCCTCCGTACAAGAAGGGACGGTTGAGTGGATTCTGTCCAAACTTACGCTCTTGGCCATAAAACGGCGTTGCATCGCCGCGAAGACCCGTACTGTCTAACACTCCTCCCCCGGACCCAAGAGTGACTGGGTCGTTGCTGTTAGATCCGAAAATGAAACCTCCTGCGGCAAAAGCTCCCCCACCAGACTGGACGATAGTGATCGAAGAATTCCCTCCGATTATGTCTGGAAAGGCAGGATTGGGTGCGAATACCGGAGAACCGCCCGCACCGACTTCGATTATCACCGTCCAACCTGGAAGTACATCCCAATACGCTATAATTCCACCACCGCCGGACCCTCCTGTTGGTACATTGGTTGTAGGATCAATCTCGTGGGCACCCGACCCAGCTCCAATTATTGTAGTCTTAATCACAGTAACACCTGCAGGAATCGTCCAGGTTGTGCTGAATGTGAAGACCCTCATGGAGGATAATCCTTTTTGAGTTACGGTAGAGGGCTCATTGGTCACATTATCCCAATGAACGTTAGACTGTCCTGAGGTCTGTAGGTTGGTCTTGGTGTAGTAACGAGAATTATGGTTGTGTGCCGAACTAGCGTCACCCCCGCCCGTGGTATTAGATTCAATGGAATCCAACTGGGCTTGGATATTCGAAGTAGCCCCATCCAGGTATTCCAACTCTGTATCCGTCACGATGGATTCAGTCAATGAGCCATCGGGAGCGGTTTTCAGAGCTAGATTAGGATTAAATGACCCTGGTCCTAGTCCAGTCCCTCCACCTTCTAAAGTCACAATCCTAGTTTGATTGTCGAGGGTGTTCTCCAGAATTTGATACATGGCGGTATTAGCTGGACCCTCTGGAGGAGTCAGAGTTGGGTTACCCGCAGGATTTCCTTTTCCGATGGTCTTCGAAACCACCCATGTAATGTTAGTGTTGAACGGCATATTTAATTCTTTATTTTAACTAAGATTCTGAACAAAATCCAGCTCATAATTCTTTAATAAGACCGGTTTTATTAAGGAACTATCGAATACCTCGAGACCCTCATTATGCCTTATAAATTAAAGTCCGAAATAGAATGGTATCAGGATGGAGAACTGGCCACAGGCACATTCACCTCAACCACTCCCGATGGAGTAGCCAATCGACCCCTGGAAGATCTATTCGATAATATTGATTTTGTTAGGGATGATCTTGCTACGAACTATTATACTAAAACTGAAGTCGATTCTTTGGTTTCTGGTGCGATCGGTGGTATTGCTACAGCACACAATGATCTGACGGAGCTTCAAGGAGGAACCACAGGCGAGTTCTTCCACCTTACATCCGCTCAGCATACTGACTTAACGGGGACCTCACAAGCTTCCCAAAATGCTTCAATATCTTCTAATTCTTCAACGATTTCCAATCATGAGAGTAGGATTTCCTCATTGGAGTCGGTCAATAAGTTAGAGAAGGTTGTTTTTTATGACGCGGCTCTGATAAATGCTACGGCAGTTAGTGCTGACAACTTGGTGGGGCAGACAATCACATTACCTGATTCAAGCACAATAGGATTTTACACATCGTGGTTTACATTAGTCAGTACAGAAGACATCGATGTTATTGAAATCTATAGCCAAGATTTTGGAAGCATCAAGGTGTTTACATCCGATTTAGCTGCTCTGAACCCAAGTTCGGGGTCTCCTTGGATCATAGGCTATGACGACGATTTCAGCAACGACCATAGGCTCGAGATGTACTTTAGTGGTAGCAACTTAATCATAAATTCGAGAGATATCGCCGCTCCAGGTGGAGGGAGCAACTCTCAACATCAGATTTATAGAATAATGGGATATTCCGTAACGGTGCAGAGCTAATGAAGAAAACTTTAATTTACGCAGAAGTAGATGAGTCCGGATTCATTGTTAAAGAATATATGAATCCTAATCAGGATCTAATTGCCGAGAAGAGTCTTATTGAAGTCGGTGTTAAGGACCATCCTCGTAGAAGGCTTCGAAAGCCCCGTTGGAATGGTAATTATTGGGTTGAAGGGGACCAGCCCCTTATGCATGTTGAGGTTAACTTAGATAAAATCCGTTCCGAGAGGATCGAGGAAGTTAAATCAGCGACTCAGGCCAAGATCGAATCCATCCTGCCGATTACTAAGCAGATGAATCTGATCCGGGAAGGTAAAATCGACGATCCTCGGTTTAAAGAGGTGGATAACTATCGTAAAATATCTCAATCAATCGAGGACGAAATTAACAAACTTCAAACCCTCGATGAGTTAATGAACTACAAAATTAGAATAATCTAAGGCGGGAAGCTATGGAACCTATGACTAGAGTTGTCATGATCGATGAGCAGGGCTTTCCTAAAGACCCTAAGCCTATCGTAATTAAATTAGAAGAATTAGATCCTCAGACCATGGTTGATGTGAATAAGCATCGATTCCCCCACCATTCCAATAAGCCCAGGTGGAACCGGGAAATGCAAACCTGGGTAGAGGGCACGACCACCGAAGAGCTTATCCAAGACCAGGATAAAAGGAAGGCTTTAGCTTTAGCCTTTAAACTAGAAGAAGTTCGAAGAGAAGCCTCCATGCTGATCGAGGAGATCATGCCCCTGTACGCTCAGGTAAATGCATTAAGATCAGGCGAGATCGACGAGGGTAAGTTTCTAAGAATCGACAATATTCGAAAGCGATCTAATGAGATTGAAGCAGAGATCAAAGATCTGGGCTCCGCCAACCAAATCGCTGAATACGAGATCGAGTTCTAGTAGGCGATAATAACAACACCGCCTCCGCCTCCACCGCCGCCAAAGAAAGAACTCCCGCCGTCTCCACCCGCACCAACTGTGAAACTTATAGAAAATGCTGATGAAGGTACGGATAGAACGAGGTTCATTACTTGACCAGCTTGACCTCTGGCACTGCCTGTAGCGAGGCCCGCACCGCCTCCGGCACCGTAGCCTCCGCTACCTCCAGTACCGCCGCCTCCGGCACCGCCACTGCCTATGCCGCCATCTCCTCCGACTCCTCCAGTTGGTCCGTATACAGAAGTTCCTCCTAATCCTCCAGATCCAGAGCCCCCTCCGGCACCTCCGGGACCGCCTATGTTTCCAGAACCTCCGCCTCCGCCTCCACCGCCGAAACCCCCGTCGGTTCCCGGAGTTCCGGGAACTCCGAAGACTCCAGGCGATCCCCCAACCCCAGTCTCTTTAAAATCTCCTCCAACTCCGGCACTGGAAGGGGTCACAACGCCGGGGTCTCCCCCAGCTTCTCCGAACAATCCTGCCGAGTCCTCGGCAGAAATAACGGTATAGTTTCCTCCACCAAATCCGCCTAAGGATCGGTAGGTCTCACCTTGAACAGTTATCGTAGTATCTGCCCCGTCTAGTCCGGGGGTACTAGACCCTCCCCCACCTCCGGGAGCGGCTCCGGTCCCTCCGCCTCCACCTCCAACGATAGTGATAAAAAGTAGCGTAACGTCGGCGGGTTTTCCCCAACTGCCTGAAGTGAAGAAAACCACTTCCCCAGTAGGAGGTGCGGTAGGGGTTGTTTCTAATGTGGTTACTCGGGAATCAATAGAAGAGATTTGAGCGTTCTGAGAAGCCTGGGTGGTTCCGGTCAGGTCGGAGTGTTGGGAAGAGGTTAGGTGGAAAAACTCGCCGGTTGCCCCGCCTTGAAGACCGGTTAGATCGTTGTGAACTGTAGCAATTCCCCCAATAGCAGAAGACACTAAACTATCAACCTCGGTCTTGTTGTAGTAGTTATTGTCCAGATCATCCTTAACAAACTGAATGTTGTCAAAAAGATCCTCAAGAGGACGGTTAGATACCCCATCGGGTTCGGTGGAAGTAAACGTGGCTGAAGCCAACTCGCCGTCTTGATACCATTGAATTTCGGACTTTAACTTATAAGGCATGATTTATACTCCGATCAAAAGGAATTCATTCAAAAATGACTAAATTATCAAAGGAGAATTAAGCCCGAATGTACTTCATAAGCTTAGTTACTTCCTGAGACATGAACTCATCCTCTTCGTAAAGTAATCTCTCGATCTCTTTAGTGCTCTTCTTCTCCAGGCCCTCAACTTTGAAAAAAGGATTGCGGGAGAAGTACTCCATGATAGCGAAGAGAGTTACGTTAGGATCATGAATGTCAGGACGGCTCCCCCGAGCCTCATTCCACCAACGGTAGAGCTTGGCCAGTTTCCCGAGAGCTTCCCGCTCCTCATAAGAATAATTCTTCTGACGAGATTCATTCTCTAAATAACGCAACCCCCAAGAGCTGTTTCGACTACGGTTCCACCCACAATGAAAAGTCATCTTCTGCAGCTTTCCGATCTGGTGGATGTTCTGACCCCGGTAGTACACCCAGGCCAAATCTCTTTCGACGTAATCGCAAAGAATCTGAAAACAAGCGTGGAGCAAAACTCTATCCCTTTCGACATAACCTAGTTTTCGAAGTCGTCGGCAAGTGATAACATAACGCCGGTCCCAGATCCGGTAAACTAGAAATCTTCTAATGGGAAAGATCAGATTGTAGTAAAGGTCGTGTTTAAGGTTCTTTAAAAAACTCATTCGATAATCCCCTAAAACAAAGGGGTTATCAAAGAACTATCTTATTTGTTTTGGAGTAATTAATGATCCTCGCTGAGGGAATCCAGTTACGAGATTCGTAAAGTCTGCGGAATGATTCCTTGATCAACTCTTCATTTCGTGGACAATTTAATCCCCGCTCCAACATAAAATCAAGAACCAACTCGGACTTGTAGGAGATCTCGAATACACCCTGGTTGTGTTTCCACTCTCCTAGGATCTTGTTGTCCTCGCATTTAAGGTTTAGATTAGGTTTGGTAGGCTTAACAGTGACCACCGAGCTTCGAATAATCTCACAAGGTAGATCCCGAACAAAACTTAACAGAAATCCAATATCATAAATGCTGGGATTGTAGATCCGCATAATCCCCAGATCGAAAATCCTAATCACCAGAGTATCCTCAAAAGTAGGAAGAACCGTAATCTCTAGAGCGGAGTACTCGTCGTTCTTATGGATGAACGGGATTTTAATATAGCCGCGATGATCTGAGCCGATTAACTCGTACCCAAGATTTAGAAGCATTTTCTTTATTCGTTTGTAGAGGGGTTTCCAACAGTTGAATTAAAATCTGGGTAAATCTGGGCATTTCTACTCAAAACTAATACTTCTTTAATTTGATTACTTATAGTGTAGAGTGGTAAACTTTTCACAATACTCAAAAGGAGAGTTTACCATGAAAACTTCAAGGTTGAAAATGAAAGTAATCAAAGTGACTAAAACTGAAATCGAATTCGAAGACGGAACTATAATCCCCCACTTGATCGAGTTTGGGGATGATGAAATTCCTACTATAGAAGAGTTTCAGAACACCTACAATGAGTTTCTCGAAAGAATGAAGGAGACTCATGAGTGAGAAACTAATCTCGATAGGAAAAGCTACCGAACTTCTTGGAATAGACCAAACCACTTTAAGAAGATGGGAAAAGAATAAAAAGCTTCTCCCAGTAAAGACCGTTGGAGGTCACCGAAGATATCGACTTTCTGATATTGAGGAACTTCAAGGAATCTCAGCTAAGGAAGATTTAACTTCAGAAGTAGTAATTTATTGCAGAGTCTCCTCTCATGATCAAAAGAAGAAAGGTGACCTTGATCGCCAGAAGTCCAGATTACTAGACTACTGTATTAAGAACAACCTTAATGTAAGACATTGCTTCGAAGAAGTAGGTTCAGGGATGAACCCAAAGAGATCAAAGCTTAAATCCTTATTCAAAGTAGTTACTGGAGATGAAATTTCTAAAGTAATCATCGAGCACAAGGACAGGCTCACTCGTTTTAATTTCGAGTTCCTTGAGGAATTCTTCAAGTCTCATCAAGTTCAAATTATTTGGGTTGAGGAAGTTCTTAATAAAAGCTTTGAGGAAGAATTGGTTAAGGATATTCTAACTTTGATGTCCTCATTCAGTAACAAGATTTACGGTAAGCGTTCCGCTACTTTAAGAAAGAAAAATGGGAAAAAAGAAGAGAAATAATACTAAAGAGTTACAGATGGCTTTGGAATCCAAGATTCCTAATATTGGTGATCTTTACTCTAAATTAGAATCTTTCGGAGAGTTTTATACTCATCTGGAAAGAACTCTTTTCCAAACTCTTTTTGAAGCAGAATCAGTAGATCAGGAACTAAGGAAGAATCTTAAAGCTCAATTCATGAGAGAGCATAATATCCAAGGAAGAATTTACAATGCTCTTTGGGTCAATACTAAAGGAAAACTGGATTCTTATAAGGAGCTTCTTAAACTCAATGAATCCCAGACCAAAGTTAAAATCAGGGACTTAAAATCCAAGATTAAAAAACTAGAAAAAGAAATCAAAGACAGAAAAAGAAAGCACGGTAAAGGATTTATTGAGTTAAAACCTCATGAAGTTCTCGAAAGAGAAACCAAGGCTTCTAAGCTAAGAAAGAAATTAAACCGATTAGAAAACAAGACTTCTAGAGAAGGTTATACCTTCGGTTCTCGATCTTTTGAAAAGAAGCAATACACCGATGAAAAGTATGTTCAAGATCATGGACTCTGGCTTCAAGAGTGGAGAAGGAAAAGAAATCATCACTTCTATTTATTAGGCTCTAAGGACGAACCTAATCAAAACCAACATTGTCAATACAAATTACAAGATGACGGATTAGAACTGCTCCAGATTACTTTACCTTATTGTTTGGAGTCCTTTTTAGGAAAGCATCTAGAAGTTCCGGTAAAGTTTAACTCTCACTCTGATAAGAAAAATGAGAGGTACTACTCTTATTTCAAAGAAGCTCTTCAACAGGGAGTGGCTCTTAGTTATAACTTTGTGAAAAGAGAAAATGGGAATTGGTATGTTTTGGTATCCTTTTCTTTAGAAAAAGAAGTCAAGGATTACCATCAAGGATACATTGGAGTTGATTTAAACTATGATTTAGTAGCTACCGCTTCTTGTAACCACCAAGGAAACTACCTTGGCTTCAAGGAGTATTCTTACGAGTCTGAAGGTAAAACTACTGATCAAATCCGTAATGAACTATCTTTAATAGTTAAGGATATAGTTGCCAGAGCTAAAGTTTCTGGGTTTGGTATTGTGATTGAGAACTTGGACTTCACTAAACTCAAGCAAAAATCCAGAGGAAAGAAAACTAATAGGAAACTGAACTTAATTCAGTATTCAATCTTTAGACAATTACTGGAGTCCCGGTGCTTAAAGCAAGGAGTTAAGCTCAAGATAGTAAACCCAGCTTACTCTTCAATTATCGGAAGAAATAAATATTCAAAGAAATTCGGCATTGGAGTTCACTCTTCCGCTGCCTTTGTTTTAGCCCGAAGGGGCTTTAGATTCAAAGAGAAATTACCCAACCAAATGATCGAAGTCCTCCACAGAGGAGAAGCTCCGAAGTCAGAAGGAACCTTCCTTCGGGCTTTGAGATTTCGACACCATTGGAGTGCTTGGGCTTTTCTCTCCAAAAATCTTGAAAAATGTTTGAAGCGGGTTCTCAAAGGAACTCGTGGAGATTCAGTTAATACTGGAAGCAGGGGAGGAGCTTGCTCCGAAGTTGTGAAAGGAATTGACTTGAACTATCTAAGGTCAAGATTTAATCCTCAAAAGAAGTCGTTCCTTGAGAGGTGTCTATGATTTGCATAGATTTTATTGAACGGTTGGTATCTCTCTAAAGTATTATTCTCGATCCTAGCTTCCTCGGTTTGGAGGCTCTAGAAATCAAGGTCTCCAATTGTGGGTTGCTATTAGAGACATCATATAAAGCATGTAAAAAATAATCCCTGGCCGAGAAAGCTTCGTTAAAGACCTCGACCATTACTAGGTCAAAGGATCTTCCATCAATCTTTTCGTCGGTCGCGGTCAAAGAGATAGTATAGGAGTCACCGCTAGATGAGAATCCTGGGTAGAAGACAATCGATCCCCGATTGATGTTGACCTCGCCGTATTTTAGCGTTCTTTTAAAGCAGCTCGCGTCTTCTTGGGGTATATTCGAAAGGTCATCGCCTAGTTCAAACATATTGAGCATTCCTGCCGTGGGGACGTAAATGAAGTTCATGAAATGCCGATAGTCCGTAATTCTCTCAGTCTGAACCGAGACTCTTAAAAGAGGAGTTTCGATCCCAAAACCTATGGTTTGATTATAAAGATAAACAGGGTGGCTTAGGTTGGGTCCCTCGCATTTAATTCTTTGATTCTCTTTCGTGATCTCGAACCGACGCTTCTCTAAACATTCGAGAAAGTTACTGAGTCCGGGTTTTATTTTCATAGTTATTTTTTAGTATGGTAATTAATAAGATGCTAATCATTCTAACGGAAATAGTGCAGAATTAAAATGCATTTCGACTTCTCCAAACTACTCGAGGTTTTCGTTGAGAATTTTGGACCCCGTGCTGTTACCGAAGCACTGATGAAGCACTTTGTATTCGAGCTTGACCGTACCCAAAGAGACGCTCAGATACTATACGAGATCGAGAGCCTTTCCCAAATGGCAGGTTGGATTATAAAAACCGAAGAGACCGAGTACATCAGAGTATTAACAGTCAGGCTTTCCGACGATAGAATCTTCAACTTCGAATTTAACTTAGAGATCGGAGAGTATTTTTCCAGTAGTATCTCCGAAGAGTTGGTCGAGAAGATCTCTAAAGTATTACAGTCGAAACCTTTACCATCTTCTGATGAGCTATTCGACCACAAAACGGAGAGTCCTGAATAAAGCTTGCGTCGAACTTCCGAATCTCATTGCAAACAGCAATGAACTTTTCTAGATAGCAGTCCGCTAGAAAGTGCCCGAGATGCGGAAACCTTCTAAGAACATGATAGAATGTCTCGGTGTTAAATCTATCAACACAGTTTGGGTGAATAATTAACTCTGGAAAATGGCTGGCCGCGTTTTTTAGGTCGTTTGGGCTGATATACTCCCCGGATCTAAGCAAATTCACCAGAGGGTACTGAATTTTGGAGATTAACTCAACGTAGTCTCCTCCACGAATAGGAACATCTCCCGGAACCAGACCCGAAGGCCAGCGTAGTCTCATATGAGTTCCCCGATAGTACTCTACTGGATGGACGAGCTCTTTCTTATCTCTAAAGTCTTTGAAAAATTCCGTACAGCCCTTGTAGGTAGCCATTTTCTCGGTAGTTGGGTTTACTGGGTTGAGGCTTAAAGGTTTAGGTTTAACCGTCGTGGAATTCGTGAATTTCTTTGTCAGTGCTGATCCAATGAGCCTCTCGCGAACTTCATGGTTCCAGATGTAGTCAAAGTACTTAGCGTCTTTATTGATGAGCTGCTGGAGAAGTTCAATGTCTATTCCATGAAGATCATCTCTTGCAGTCACCATAGTAATGAACCTGGGGTCCTTCTCGTAGAGACGTTTTCGAATATCCCGGTCAGGGATGTAATTCTCCCGAAGCAACTGCTCCAGAAGTTCTGGGTCCTTGAGAATCTTACGGGAAAGCTTACGTGGAGTCCATTCCAACTTACCCGTGTATTTATTTTCAGGTTTAATGAAGTTATTCATAGTTCGAGGTCCACATGAATGAAAATGTTACTGTCGTCTTTTGAGAAATAAATCCTCTGAACATTGAATCGCTTATTCTTCAACAACAACGTGAAGTAGTTGCAAATACAATGCTGCTCTTTAACTGACCAGATCTCATCCAGGTATTCGTGGAACTGTTTAGGAACTCGAATCTTTAGGTTAATGTCAAAGGAGTCACCCAGCTCGTGAGTAGAACGAACCTGACGAAAGTGAATATTACAAGAGTAGATGAAGAACTTCTTCATATCCTTCATTCGAGGATATGTAGTTACGTACTTCTGAAGAAGTCGCTCTCTTAGATTATCAGGGCTCGGGAATCGTCTCATAAATTGGTGTACTTCTCTTCGATAGCTCTACGTAAAGATTTTAGATCAATTTTCACCGGAGTTAAAGAACAATTAGTGATTACCTGGGAATAAACCGGAATAAATACTTCCAGAGCTTTCGTAGTATAACCTTTACTCAAAAGGTGTTCCTGAGCACCATAAGGAGTGAAGACCTCCAATGGTTTTGGATTATTGTAGAACTTCCCGTCGTAGCGTAAACAGAACGTAGCTAGGTAAGCCTGATCTCTTAGAAACTTAAAAAGAGTTGAAGGAAGTTGATAATCTTTTTTAATAACATTGAGTAGTTTATTGAGATCCTTTTCTTCCTGAAGTCGTTTATACCTTACCTTCTGGTAGAGCTTCTCACAACCCTTATGAAACCCCTCTTTTGAGAAAGGAGACAACTTAACGCTGGAACCTGCTGTAATTCGGTAGCTTAAGCTTTTGTCGAAACCTTTAGTCGGGAGTGTGATGTGGGAGATCTCGTAGTGGGTAGCACTGGAATACCCGCTCTTTACCACTCTTCGATTAACTCTCATCCAGATGTGTCTATACAGAAAGTCTGCGGAGTGCTTACCGGTATGAACTCCGTCGTGTCCCCACTTTATAAAAGTACTCCTACGAAAGATCCAAGAGCTTTGAGTACTCTCTATGTCAGTGAATGTTTCCCAGTCTGGATTGTAAGGCTGGACTTCCGCTTTCTTTAAAAAGAAAGTCTCGCGAGTCTCTTCGTAGCGGTCTTTAAGCTTTTTTATCTTTTTGAATTTTTGAGGAGCGGTCTCTTTCAGTTTACTTGACCAAGAGGACCAATAGTCCATCATGTTCGTCATGCCTCGATTAGTCTGCAGTCTGATCACGGTTATCCTCAAAAGCTCACGAGCTTGTTCGAGGGTAAGTCCGTACTTAGAGTAATCTCCGTACCTCTTAACGAAAGTCTTCTCAGAGAGCTGGGCAGCCTTACGGCAACGCAGTTCATTGAAGCCTCCCGACCAGTTTCGAAGAATCTTATTACC
>Ga0129345_1000492_pt1 | contig 14357 bp, 27 predicted proteins | sample CPBDNA_FD_94425 | JGI IMG/M metagenome (GOLD analysis project Ga0129345, IMG submission 94425) | Freshwater to marine salinity gradient microbial communities from Chesapeake Bay, USA - CPBay_Sum_20_0.8_DNA | ecosystem: Environmental > Aquatic > Marine > Coastal | place: USA: Chesapeake Bay...
ATCTGCGCGTAATTCTATAAGTTTACTATCTGTTACACCAATAAGATTAATTATTGTTTTAGACCTGTCTTCTAACTTATCGATTTGATACTCTTTTTCCTCAAATGTTAAAGTTCTTACTTGAGTTCCCTCTGTCATATTATTCCTCATTTAAACAAAATTCGCAGAAGTCCTCTTTAGAAGGACTCCCACAACTAATACATTTTTTTAATCTCATAGTTTATACTTTATTCCTTCAAAAGGCATATCTACACACTTTGTTAATGCAATTGCACTAGGTTTAGGTTTAGTTCTGTTAAACCTTTCTTGGATAAGAACCCTGTCAGTTTCGCACATGTCTCCTGTAGGGTACATAACTTGATTTGATTGAATGCTAAAGTTTCCTTCAAACATTAGCACGATTATTAACACCCACATTTATGCCGCTGGGTCATAATCCTCCCACTCCTTTTGCTCGTCCGGCTGTCCGTCATCTTCGTCATCACCTAGCTCGTTTTCAACATCTTTTATAGTAAGTTTAACGGCGTCACCGAATATTTGTTTAAATATATCATGCAATGTTTGGTCTGTATTAAAGTCTAAACCTTCTTGCACGTAATTGTCATAAAGTTCATCAATATATTCGTCTATTTCAAAATCTTCTACAGTCATAGGGGTAACAATCCTAACTTACTTAATAAAATTAAACCAATCCATGTTGTAATCATACTGCTGATAGCAATACCACACAACCAACCTATTACTTTAACTAATATATTTAATTTATCTTCTTCTTTATTCATTGTATTTCTCAATTAAATTTCACAACCACCAGCAACACAAGCTAATTCTTGAGCGCCACTTGTTTCATCTTCTATTTCATAATTAGGTAATAATTTAAAGTCTACATCTTTAGGAAAATTATGAACAGCTTTTATATACTCTTGCTCAGTACAAGGGGCATAAGGTGCTTGTGCGTAAGTATGCTCAGTATACGGCAAGAAACTAATTCCGGTTACACTATCAAAGTTCTTATAAACCCAATCTCCTACTTCCAACCATTCATCTTCCTTAATATAGACAGTTACAGAAACAGAATGCTCAGACCACCAAGTTTGGTAAGTTAACCAATTTTCAAGTTGCTCTATAGCAGTTTGATTGTTTGCAAGCACTGCATCTTTAGGAGACTTAATCGGAAAATAAAACACAGTAGTTTTATCCATATTCATTGCGTCTGGTTCCCAAGGAACTCCCTGATCCTTTAGAAGACTAGTTAAGGGGTCGTTATTGGACTGACGAACAGCTCGAATGTAATAAGGGGCAAACCTACCATGAATGCCAGAAGAAGAATCGACAAGCTGACTAACAGTACCGCTTGGCTTAACTGTTGTAATTGCCGCAGCGGGGTTGATTCCCAAAATCTCTGAATATTCTTCATTTGTTTCTATTGCAACCTCTTTCATCTCTTTTAACAATCTAGGATCTGGGTTTTGAAGTAATTTGCAATCTTGAATTCCAGTAAGACTTACTCCAAGAAGTCTTTCTTCTTCGCAATTTTTTTGCCAGATTTTTCTGACATATTTAAAATCGGTTAAAGAAGCTTGAAATGTTCCAAGAATAGTTGCAAGTTTAACTTTGTGTTTTAAATCTTCTTCGGTGTCATTTTCTCGACAAACTACTTCTGACAAGTTACACAATTGTGCAGATCTCAAAAGAATTTCAGCGCAGGGATTTGTACCTAGGATTTGAGAACTATCTCTACGCCCTCCGTTTGTATTTCTTTGTGCGCCATAACGACTAAAAATACCACGTTCACCAGAACCTGATTTTTTCAGTGCTAACCACTCTTCCATAAAAATATCCATAGAAGGTTTTTGATCATATACTGCAGAGTTATTAGCAAGAGATCGTTGTGCGTTATTTTCCCACCACATTCCAGACTTACAATCACGAAGTTCAGGGTCTCCAAGATCACTTATTGAAATCAAGGCAGATCGACGAACACCACCTACAACTACTATTTCTGCAATTTTGCAAACAATATCGTGTACTTCAATGGGGCGTAATTTTCGACCAGCAGCATTTTTAAAAGTTTGTGTTACAAACTCAAATAACTTTTTAAGTGGTTCAGGTCCAGAGGCCCGACCGCCCATAGTTTTTAATCTCGCACCTTCAGGACGAATACGAGAGTAATCCCATTCGTGTATATTGCCAAGATAAAGGTCCGCAATTAGCTTTCTAAGCCCTTTAGCCCAACCTTCTGCTGAATCTTCAATAGAAATTACTCGCTCAGTCTTAACAAACTGGTCATTAACTATTGGCAATTTGTTTACATGTTGCGCCTCGACAGAAAATCCGACTCCCGTTCCTGCCATTAGTATGTAAAGAATTTCATCAAACACTCTAGGATGATCTACTGCCGCAAAGCTGCAGTTGTACCCTCTAAAATGATTCTTAGACAGGGCTTCTCCTGCACTCCACATGGAGCGCATAGAGGGCATTACGTCCTTGTGAACGACGGAGGTGTATAGCTCCTCAAACACTTCTTTTTCAATATTTGTATCTTTAAGTTGGTTTTCCCAAAAATCGATCAACCTTTCTACAGTCTCGTTCCACGACTCGCGCCGATTCCAATCAGCTATAAATCGTGAATATCGAGAAAGATGGATAAAGTCTTCGTAGGCTCCCATTTCAATCTCCTTAATGTAACTTTAAATTTTGGTTAAATATGCTATCGCAATAATGAAATAATTCTTTACACTCTTTTTCTTCAGAGTGATTTTTGTATTCTTCGTAGAATGTCTTTACAAAATGATTAACTCCAGGACTAAGTTGCTCGAGATCTCCTTTGTTATCAACGAGTTGTAGTATAATGGAGTAATACAAAATATTTTCAGGTGTTATCATTAAAATCGTATTTCCTCCGTGTTAATCGCTTCAAAGGAATCACTTCCTCTTTTTAACCGCCCAGTATCAAAGTTATAGTACAAACTTCCGGACGGACCTGTTAATCCTGTGTACCGACACTTAAGGACTTTTGTCTTAATAGTGTTTCGCTCCTCTTCGTCATCCGAGCCAACGTCTCTAGCAAAAGCGATAATATCCATACTAATTTGCTTAATACTACCAGAACCACGAATATCGTCCATTGACGGTAATTTACCTTCTTCAAAACTTTTTCCTTTATTATCTGTTTTACGTAAATGACTTATAAGACCAATCCATACATTATGTTTTTTAACGAGTCTTAATAAATCATTCATTATTTTATCTATTGCTTCATTTCCTGTAAGTCCTTCTGCACCTTCAGAAGCCAAGATTGTGATATGATCCACAAATAAGTACTTGACCCCGTTAAGGCACATATACTCCATAAAATCCATGATAGAACCATCAGAAATAGAACCTTGGTGATCAAGAACAAGTATGCGGTCATCTCCAAAAACTTTATCAAACCCTTGTTTAAGAGTATCAATTTCGATTTCTTCTTTTGCAGGATTAAGTTGGAGTGCCATACCAGCCATTTTACGTGCAGTTTCTGCAGGAGATTCCTCAAGCGATATAATCCCGATTTTATCATTTGTTTTCTCCAATAAATCTAGGGCAATTTCTCTTAATAAAGTAGATTTACCAGATCCAGTTCCAGAAGTCCATAAAGTTATTTCACCAAATCTCATACCTTTAAGTTTTTCATTAAGCCCCTCCATAAATTCAGGATAAGGTACTGATTCAATGCTGTTGTAATCTGATAGCTGTTTCCAAAGTTCTTCTTTATTAAGAATTCCAGCAGGAGTGTATTCTACCGCATTGTATATAGAGTATAAAACCTGATCAGGATCTTTTAGCCAAAGATCACTTGCATCTTTTTCTTTACAATTAACTATTTTAATTTTATCATAGCCAATTATTCTAGCGGCTTCTTTTGTTGCTTTTTCTCCTGCTTCGTCTTTGTCAAACCAAAGAATGACTTCGTTGAAATTGCGAAAATAATCGCGGCACTCAATAAGATCTCGTACAGCAGAAGAACTACGAAGACTAACGACAGGATAGAAAGTTTTGTACTTTTTGTACCAAGCAGATTGGATAGCCATCGCATCAAGTTCGCCTTCCGTTATTACTATTCTTTTTCCGGAGCTATAGAGTTGTTGTCCAAAGACTCCTCCTTTAACGGTTCCAATGCAGGTAAACTCTTTGGGTAGTCTTCTGACTTTGTAACCCACCAAGTTATTGCCGCTATAATAAGGATAGTAATGACAATCAATTTTGCCTTCATTGTCATAAGATACTTTAACGTCATAATGTTCACTCACTTGTTTGTAAATTTTTCTTTCTTCGATACCTCGCGTATCAAAGAGTTCTTTAACTTCATTAAGTGAAGTTTTATTATTATTACTATATTCCATTGGTTCTGAATTCCCTGAAGCCAGCCACGGTTTTGTACAAGCAGCACCAAAACAATAAGAAGATCCATCTTCATAATACTGTCTATTATCTTTACTACCACAAATATCACAGGGCTGATTTCTTTTTACTATGTGACCCATGAATATTTCTTTCTAATATCCTTTACATAACTTTTAGTTCTTTTACTAGGTATTTCACTAGGAATAAATCTAATTGCAGCAATTTGTCTATTATAAAATCTAGGTGTTATATTATCAGCTAACCTTTCTGTTAAACACTCACTTAACATTTGTAAATAAGCTTCTGCATAGTATAAGCCACCTCTAGTCTTATAAAGGTCTATAATTTTAAAATTAAAATTGTTTTTACCGTACTTTCTTATATCTTTTTTTAAAGATGATGAAGAACCTATATAGTTTCTCCATGACATTTCTTTTCCGTACGTCCTAGATTTTTTCTTTCCACCATGATAAAATTGTTTTTTACCTATATAAAATTGATTAGTTTTCATATTTTCTATACAATAAACAAAACCAAACCATTCCATTGGGTTAAATCTTAAATGATATTCCCAATGGCCTAGTTCGTTTGTAGATAAAATTTTACTACACATTAAACTCTAAAAGATCCTCAAATTGTTTCTTTTCTAAATTAAAGTAATCATTGTAATCTTTCATTAAATATAATAATTTTCCATTAATCATTAAGTTATCATAAGCTTCGTCTATCTCAGAAAACTTTTTCATATATTCACAACAAACAATAGATAATGCATGATGACTAGATTTTGCATCTTTAAGTAATTTTTCTGCTGTTTTAGGGCCTACACCTTTAACTCCAGGAATATTATCTACAGGATCTCCCATTAATAATTGTTTGTAAAAGAATAAACTAGCTTGTTGAGGTGTTATTTCATATATTTGTTTTTTTCTAGGATTGTAATGTTTTCCTGGAATACAATCAAGATCTTTATCTACTGATACCACTATATAAGGTTGCTTAGCTTTTTTCTTTTGATATGCCCAAATACTAACAAGATCATCAGCTTCACAATTTTCGGTGTACACACAACCTTCATAATCGTTTACAATATCGGATTTCAAATCATGATACCATTCAGGTCTTGTTGATTTTGACTTTGCTCTGTTAACTTTATATTCAGGATAAAGTTCTGTTCTAAAGTTGCTTTGGCCACCCATAGCCATAGCGTAACCCTCTGTAAATAATTCTTCAATTATTGATTCAAACAAACTATCAAAATTTTCTCTAGCTTGTTCTTTAGTTTCAGCTTCCCACATTGACATGTAGACTAAAACATCTCCATCTATTAGTGCATACATAACGTTTCCTTTTTATTCTTTAACGTCCACTATATTTCTTTAGTATGTTAGGTGTGTAACCTATTAAAGTTCTTTTTTCTAATTTAATATAATTTTTCATCATTATATCACTCATACTAATGTTATGGTGATTAGCTATGCTAACTACATACCAAAGTATGTCTCCAAGCTCACTTTCTAAATCTTCTTTAGCATAATCATCTTCATCTATTAATTCTTGAAGCTCATCAATTTCCTCTTGCAACCCATTACAAAATAATTGATCTGGTTTTGTTATTCCATTTAAATTACAAAACTCTTTAATAATTTCACTGTATACATCTATATCCATTTCTATTTGCAATTTTTTCTTAACCTTCTAGTTTGGAACATTCCTTCAGGACTACTAAGGGAAGCATAAACATCTATAAGCATATTATAAGTCATAAACACACAATCATGTTTCCCAAGATCTTCATCGAATTGTCTTATTACAACACCATCATCATCTTGCAATATAACTTGAACATCTTCATAGCTGTCATCTTCACACATTACTGTGACTATTGTAGCATCTGACTCTATCTCAACTGTAAACATTTTAAATGTTCCTCTAATTGATTCCACCCGCCAATTATTTGCATTACTACAGGTACAGTGTTCATGTCTAATTGATCTTTTATTAAATCTCTATAGCCTTCTAGTTTTAAATCAGATAACTCACTTATATTAACATATTTAAATGTTTTGTCATTTGCAATTAATGCTTCTTTAGCAAGATTACACCAAGAGCAATTACTACGCCCTATAATTAAGTATTCATAATTTTTACTCATTTATTTTTTCTATAGCCTCCTTATAACCATCTTCATATCCATCATCGTAACCATCTCTTTTACCCTCATCATATCCGTCTTCACGGCCTCTTTCATAACCTTCTTCTTCTGCTTCTTCTAGTTCAGTTATTCGATGAGTTTGGCTAAGAAGTTGTAATATATCTTCTTCAAGTTCTTCTATTTCTTTTTTTAAATCGTGATAAGAAATATTAGGTTGCCAATATTTCAACTTATTATGAAACTTATCAAATTCAGATTCAACAAACACTTTAAAACTTGTAGTTATCGCCATACTGCATCTCCTGTAAGAATTATTGCATTACCTAGTAAATGCATCCCAGCTATGTAGGATGCAAGCTTGTTATAAGGAAGATCTAAAAGCTTTCCGTTTTCATTAACTAGAATCATTTGCTTTTCATTCATTTGAATGTTCATTCTGTGCGCGGGAGTGGGAGCAATTTCAACTGGGCCACCTACTATTTTTTGAGCTTCTTCTAAGCTTGGTCCTACTTTATCGAAGTGGTGTATTTCTGTTAGCTGCTTCTCTTTCTTTGGATCGTTTTCTTTCTTCATCTGTAAACTTTCTAACTTTGTTTGTGTTACTTTTTTTTATACCAACTTTAACTACTAAGTCTTCGTACTCAACAGATTGATCATGCAGTGCAAGAGCTTCTTCTTGAGTCTTGCACCACATTGTGGTTTGCACTTGTTTTCCGCTTATTAATTCTATGAACACAGCGTATTTTTTTGTCATTAGTGAACCTCATAGTAATCGTTTCCGATATTACAGTCTCCACAAGTCATTATGTTAATTCCATATTGCTTAGGAGCTTCGTCGAAGCACTCCATAATTATTTTTCTTGCTTCTTCTGTTTTGCTTTCTTCAATTTCATAAGTTACTTCATCGTGATAAAATAGAAGTATTTTGGAGTCTATTTTAGCTTCTTTTAGTTTTTGATGAATTAATCTTACAGTAGCTTTCATAACTACTGCCTCAGAACCTTGAATTAAGTAATTCAAAGACTTATGTTTTTGATCCTTACTAAGAAATATAGGCCGATTATCAAGTCCAAATATATATCCTTGTTTTGAGATATCATTAGTAGTATTTTGAATAAGTTTAGCTAGTGCAGGTAAAGCTTTTTTATACCTGTTCATAGCTATTTTTGTTTCATCAACACTTTTGTCAATATAACCACTAAGTTTTTGAGCACCTGCACCGTATAAATAGGCAAAGATAAATCTTTTTGCTTGGTTTCTATCGCAGCCTATAATGTCTGCGTTAAGTTGATGTACGTCTCCTTCAAGAAGTTCTTTTGTAAATTTTGGGTCTTTCATAAAGTGAGCAAGCAAACGAAGCTGACAAGCGGCAGAATCGGCACTAACCAGCTTATACCCTTTTCTTGCGATAAATAATTTTCTAATTTCTGGACCAAGCGTAGCTTTTCCGCTAGGTAAGTTGGCAATAATCTTGTGAGTTTGCCTGAAAGTTGGGGTTCCAATATTAAATACATCACCATGCAAACGATTGCTATTGTCAACATATTCTTGCCATCCTTCTATAATTGATTTTCGTGATCTAAGTGTATAGTATTCACTTAGTTTTTTTCCTATGTCACCTAACTGTTCCAGTGAACTATCCGTGAGCTTTGCGGAGACCTTTGTAAATTCTCCGTCAGGTAGTCTCTTGTAGTTCCACTCGTCTGGTTTCCACCCAATAGTTCCGAGGTAACTCTTAACCGTATCAGTATTACCAATGTCACCATTAACGAAACTAATACGACAGTGAGCACCCCAAACGGGGCTATCATTAACAGTGGTGCCATCAGGAAGCCCAAACCAACGCTGAACGTGCGAATTAAGTTTTCCTGTTTTCGTGTAAGTCGGTTTCTTTTCAATTGCATACCTTTTACCCGTTGTAGGTTCATGAGTTATTATGTCATCAAATGAATCTACATCTGATACATTTTTAACAGGCACAGGCACATGATCCGGATCTGTAAGATCAACTGTGTCTTTATAAACACCAATTGTATTTGGATCTACAACGGATACCTTTGCTTGTAGTTGAGGGTTTATTTCTTCTGCAATCTCTTGCATTCTTTTGTCAATAGAAGTTAAAAGTCTTTTAGACTCCTCTACATTAAATAGCCAACCATTCTCACACTGCTCTGCCATTATAGCGTCCATGTCAATTTCTTGTCTTAACGCGTCTAGTATTTTTTTAGAGTTTGTACTTTTTATAAATTTTTTTGTTTCTTCTAATAAGTAATTAAATACTTTTACAGTTAACCTTACATCTTGTTTCATGTAAGTAAACATTTCTTGGTTAAATTCTTCAAAGCCTCCTGAGTAGTCTCCTTTAAAATCTTTAAAGAATTGGCCCCATTGCTTAAGAGAATGACCAAAACCAAATCGTCTGTAATTAAGTACCTGAGACATTACTTTAGTGCAATATATTTTAGCTTTTGGCTCCCAACCAAAAAGTTTTTTTAAAGCTGGAATATCATAACCATTTGCGTTATGCGCGATTATAACTTCAGCCTCGTCAAGTTTATTTAAAAATTCCTGCGACTGGTGGGGAAGAAACCAAAACTCTTCCCCTGTATCAGGGTTGATAGCACCAGCACAATGAAATTTAGATATTTTTGGTAGCAGATTGTCCGCTTCAATATCAAAAACTAATCTCATTATGGTTAACCTTAGTTAATTTTGTGTAATGAATTTCTCCGAGTTCTTTGCTATTCCAACGAGACGCAAGCGCTAAACGACCTGTTCCACGACCTACTATTCGAACAATAGTGAATCTTTTGTTTTTATAATAAACTCTTTCTCCTAGAGCAAATTTAGGGAAAAATTCTCTTTTATATTTAAACATTTTTAACCTCTTGATCATAATACTTGTCTATTTGCATTGTTTCTGATTCTTTGTATAGCTCATAAGCAATTAACGCTTCGTGTATTGCCCTCCGAATAGTTACATCTGGATACCACTCTCTATACATTTTTGCCATTATTCTTACTAAACTATATTTATACAATTTCTTCCTCGTTGTACTCATAAACTGGTTCGTGATTATATTCGTAAATTATTTCTCTTTTTTCTATTCTAACATCAAGCCCGTCGTCTCTTAAACTTTTCATTTTATTATGGGCCATTTCACTAGTGGACACAACACAATCGTAATCACTTTCCCAGTAATTAGAGACATCACACCACCAGTAAATTTTGTAACAAGTCATTTTGAGTTTTCTCCTAGCAACTTTATTACATCTGTTATTGATTCTTCGATTCTTTCGTGAACCTCGTCTAAAATTTGTGATTCGTATTCTCCCGTTTCTTGAAGCCAATGCGCCGTTGCTTCTAGACATTTTAAGACATTTTTTATATTTTTTTTATTAATAATAAAAAGCCTTTCTTGATCGTTAACGGCCTCATCATAACCAACATCCCAATTATCAATTTCTTCTTGAGTCAACACTCTTCATCTCCACTTTGCGATATATTTTCTACTAGAACTTCGTGATTGTATTCTGAAAGATCTGCGTACTCTATCCAGTCGTGAGCGTGATCATAATCCTCTGCATCTATATACTTTTCGTATATTTGTACTATTCTGAATTTAGGCATCTTCTAAAACCTTTACAAGCCTGTTAGCGTACCATTCTATTTTCTTAGCATCTTGAACTATAGAGTCTTTTCTTCCTAGCCGACAAGCATACTTAAATATTTGACCAAGCAGGTGGCCTTCTACGCCTTCATGATGCTTTAAGATGTACTCCATAAGATCCATGTATTCTAAACCTTCCGGATGCTTTTCGTAAGCTTCTTTAGGAATCATTTTATAATGTTTAGGATTTATTACAGGGTCTTCGGCGTGTACCCGATTTCCAAAAGTTTTTCCTAAAAGATCGGGTATTTCCTCTCTAAATTTTTTAGTATTTTCAATAGACTCTTTAACAGGTGGATTATTTTCTCCATAAAATCCATACTCGTCAAATCCTTTTTTAGATTTAAAAGGTGTATTTCCAAACATAAGTTCTTCAAAGGATTTTTCTGTATTTTTAATTTCACTCATAAGCCGTTTTTCAACCCTATTATATTTTTTAGCCATATATTCTTTGTCTTGCTTTTCTTTGAGAAATTTAGACCATTCCATTGCGTCTTCATTAGTTATTACAATAGGAAAACGTAATTTTCCTTCTTTATCCCAAACTACTAAAATTGTTTTTTGGTTTATATTATATCGACCTCGCGCCAAAGCATTTCTTTCACTTCTATAATCTAAAGCTCTTTGCCAATGTTCAGTCGTATATTCTCTGTAAGTTTGATGATTAAGATAATCTATAATAGGTTTTGGTCTGTCGTGATCCCTAGCTTCTTTAACTAATTTTGTAAAATCTTCGTTAAATCCTTCGCCATCTTTTTTATTGTATACTACAAACTCGTATTCGCTTTTTGCATCTGTATCCATTTTTTTAAATCCGACTTGTTCTTAAATCCATACATTTGTGCTGCTAATTGTTCTGCATTGTACCTACTATAGCCAGCATCGTACTCTAATATTGCGGCTCTTTCTTCATAACAATCGTCAAGAATTTCTGGATTGCCTCTAAGATATTCTTTTTCGTAGTAAGTTATTGCATTTTTAGACATGGTTGGATCCTTTACCATACTCCGTGGCCATGCGCTGTTATTAAAGGTTGCATAACAGTTTTATCTTCTTTAATTGTTTCAACCATCTTTAATATAGCAATATTGGCCCTAGAAATTTTTTCTTTTGTTCTTTCTTTAACAAAGCTATCGTATTTATAAGGATTATACTCGACTATATAAGAATTTCCGCTTATAAAGAAAAACTCTTCAATAAGTTCTCCTCTAACATAAGCATGAACGTTTTTCTGTCCAGTTTTTAAAACTTTTTTTCTTCCAGCTTCGTTAACTACAAATTGCGGGGCGGCTATCTGCGCTTTATTAGTCCTTCCGATTACCTTACCATAATTTTCTTTTTCTCTAGATCTTATTGAAAAACATTTTTTATGAAAATTATAATATACATCTACTTTCATCATCTATAATTCCTCTAAATTGCATTCATTCCAATCATCAAAATTATCTCTTATTAGGTTAATTCCACCATTTGCTATTGCTATGTACTCCATTAAACCCGAAGAGTTATAAATAAAAGTTTGAGTTCCTTTTATATATTCATGCGTATCTTTTGTAATAAGAGCTACTTCTGGTCTTTTACGATTATCATTAAGACAAACTATTGAAATAGAATAATCTTGGCCTTTAACAGGTATAATAACTTGATCTCTGAACTTTTTCATTTTAAGCTCCTATTCTTCTTCTCTGATATCTGAATACAATTTTTCCCACTGCTCTTTAGTAGTACCTAGCACAAAAAAGTCTCTTTCCTCATCAGTAAGATGTGGGAAGGCATTTTGAACTAACTCACCGTTTCGCCATCTGTCTAATTGTTCTTGAGTTACATCCATGCTTCTTGTATTAAGCTCTCCTGTTAAGAAGTGTTCTCTCGTTATTATCATAGCTGACTCCTCTGATAAAAAAGGGGAGACCGTTTGGCCTCCCCGATAATAATACTAATTAAAATGTCAATTCGTCTTCAGCTAATACTCTTTCTAAATCATTAGACACAAATTGATCATCATCTACTGTTTGGTTATCTGCTACTTTTACTACATTCATTTCTTCAATCTGAAAGTCATCCTCTCTTGGCTTTGGTTGATATTCTTTTAAAGTTGTTACTTGGATTGCCATAAGCATAGATGCAATACCTCTACGACCAGCAACTTCGTAAGGATATTGATAAATTCTTACGTTGCCGATAGAACCATTGCCTAAGATACTATGATCTAAAGGTGTCAAGTCTCCTGTTACTAAACTAACAGGATTTTGAGGTTTTCCATCTGCTCTTTTTGAACGTTTTTTCAAGGTTGCTTTATAAAAGATACCCTCTTCATCTTCGTCCGGCTTGACATTTATATTATTGTCTTTCCATTCTTTTGCTTTTTTCTTATCTCTTGTTCTAATTTGAACTTCCCAAGTTGGATTCGCTTGATCAAAGCGATCATTTGGTTTTTCTGGGTTAAGTTTAGCAAAGAAAAGTTCAACATCTTTAAGTATAGCCATATTATAATTTCCTCTTGGATATATGTAAATTTTTTTAAATGAATAGTGTCTTTATTCTTTAACGTCCACTATCTAACTTATTGTAATTTTTCTAAAAATATCTATAACACTTGCACTAGTATCGTGATATAATTCTCCGTATTCACCATTGGCGTTCATACCACCTATGGAACCATCCTCAACATATTCTATTTCAAGATATTCTATACCTCCAAAAATTTCAAATTTTATTAAATCGCCTATTTTAAGCAAAGGCATAATCTGACTCAAGGATTTTTCTGACATCTAATTCTCCTTTCTTTGGCATAAGATCTGTAGAATCTAACTGATGTAATATATACTCTAAGGGGTTTGTATCATACAATTCTACAAACTTTTGTCTACAATGCATAAACATATGCTCCATATTACCTGCGTGGCACCCAAAAGAATCATGAACAACAGTTACTTCATAAGGTGCGTCATGTATAATCATGCTTAAGTGTACAGCATCAAGACTGTGTACAATGTTAGGGGCTGCACCCGTTCTCTGCTTAGGACCGTTTACGGTAGTTTCTTCCCAAGCTTGCAATTGTACTTTGAGAACATCCTCTCCGTATCTTAAAAGAGTTCTCTTAGTTATTGGTTTCCGATAAGCCTGAACAACAGGAAAACCTGTTATAGGGGATAGCCACCGCATATGACGCTCTTTCTCATTAGCTCTGTCTGCTACCGTTTGAAACAGAGTTAGCATAGACGCCGGACCTGTGAGTTCCTCGTAGCAGGTACGATGTACCAGAGTGCCAAGGAGTGCACCCCAGAGATGCTCTTTGTCTCTTAGATAGGGTGATATATCGCGAGTGTCATCTATTATCTGCTGGCCCATACCGTAAGCCGTACCACCATATCCGAGTGTCATAACATTTCTTTTTACAGTTTTTCTCTGAATTTTTTGGTCTTGTATATTATTCCAGTAAACTGCAAAAAGTTTTTCTCGAAGATCTCTGTTTTGGTTTCTCCAAGTTTGTGCTTCCCTAAAAGCCAAAGCTTTTTTCTCAGACTTGTCAGGAGCAGTTTGATATGCTCTTTGTAAACATATTGCAGTGTTAAATACTTCCTCAAACTTATTTATGGTTTCTTGATCTAATTTTTTAACCATAGCTTCAAGTCGATTCCAAACTTTTTCTGCAATAAACATATAAACATCTCCAGGAAGTTCGCTTGGAACTAAATTAACGAGATGTGCAACAGTTAAATCTTGGGACATAGCAACAAGGTGTTGTACCCCGTTGTTAGAACCATCAATGTAAACAGGAAGGCAAGATGGAAAGTCTTCTGTGGCGTAACCATCTCTATGCCAGTTGGATAGCATAGAAATCTCGTAGCAAGCTGCTAAAAAGCTAAATGGCTTATCTGCTTTCATCCAGTTAGTATTTTCCATTGGATCTTCAATATAACTAAGAATATTATCTAGATTATCGTTGACCCATTGGACGCGATCGTCAAGACTAACTTTATCATTCCCCCAGACGTTTGCGGTATGAACGCAAAGCCAGTAATAGCCCTTATCGCCTAAGCTTACAGGGGTGTCTAGCTGTAATAAACCTCTCGCATTATCGCTAGATTGCTCATGGAGAAAAGCCGTGTTAGGGTATATACGACCTCTAAAGTCTAAATTATACA
>Ga0129345_1000494_pt1 | contig 14309 bp, 15 predicted proteins | sample CPBDNA_FD_94425 | JGI IMG/M metagenome (GOLD analysis project Ga0129345, IMG submission 94425) | Freshwater to marine salinity gradient microbial communities from Chesapeake Bay, USA - CPBay_Sum_20_0.8_DNA | ecosystem: Environmental > Aquatic > Marine > Coastal | place: USA: Chesapeake Bay...
AAACTCAAAGTATTATGATTACTGTCTACAGGAGTAGTTACAGCAGATCCAAAAGTAGGTGTTATAAAAGAGCTTTCGGTTTCTAATGCGTAAGTCCTGATAGCATTTGGATCTATCCCATTAAAAATAGTCTGAGGCTCAAACACTAAATTATATGTTGAGTCCTGAGCCAAAGTTGGAAAGAACACAGTAATATAAGATCTACCTCCACCATCATCTACAGTGAAAGTAGGTGTAGGAGGTAAAGGTGCTTGTTGCAATAAATCAGTAACCCCATCATAAAGTTTAACTTTAGAAGGATCAAATCCTCCTAGAATTCCTTCGTGAGGGTAAACTTCTATCTCGATTGAAACATCTGTGGATAAAATACTTAAACTGATATTCTCGAAAGTAGGGACAACAGCAAAAGCATCTCCAACAATTTCTCTAAAGTAAGCTCGGAATAATCCAGCTAACTTAGTAACACTCCAACCCTTTCTTAAGTGGGCCAAGAGATCATCATCGAAAATGGATTTATCAGCAAATAAATCAGGATTAATTTTAGTCATATCTTATCCGTCCGTATTTTATATACAGAAAATCAATATTTTTAATAACTGACTGCATTAGATTCTCCTAAAAAGGGTAAAATAAATAAAAATAAGAACGGGTAAATTCGAATTATTTGAACTAAGTATTAAACATGAGAAGTGTCCAAATGCGGTCCACTGGTCGGATAATACTAGTTAAACTATTCTATATAACTAAAACACTTATTTTGAATGTCAAGAATCTACTCCCTTCTTCAGCCTTTTTAATTTCTAATTTAATCGTGATATACTTTTTGCTACTGCGCTAGGATCATGCTTGAGCTTTGATATCTTTCTTAAAATTTCTTCTTAATCTTTTTACTTTTCTGTAAAAAATAATACAGAATCTAGCGATTCAGATTATTATTATTACTATTTTTATTGCTTTTATGGCGAGGTGCAGAAGGCCCGATAGACGAGTAGAGAACTCTGAGCTTCAATCGGAGGGAGTGCGCCAAGTCTTACGAACCAAAAGTTTACCTATATGCCTCGGTATATAAATTATGACCTAATAAAATCTTAAATGTCAAGTATTTTTAATAAAATTATTAACTTATTTGAAGTAAAGGCAAAATGGCGGGAGCGCCGGGGCCTTCTTTGATGTTTACCCATTTCGCTCTTACGAGCTCAAGGGACACGAGACAATAAAAGGATTACACTCTTTCAAATAAAATAAGAGGGGTTTAAGGTCTTTTTATCAAAAATAAGTACTTACCCTTATGAGAACATATTATCTCTTCAAATTTTGTAGATTTTCTAACGAAAAATCAAAATTAAAAAAAGAACCAAAAAAATAATAATATTAATTAATATATTTAATTATAAATAATTTATATAAATATAGAACAAGTTCTAATTTATAAAATAAGAAAATTATATATGTATTTTTTTATTGTAATAAATAATACAGAATCTAACGATTCAGATTATTATTATTACTATAGTAAAATGAGTAAAAACCCTCATAAACACTGACTTTTTAAATTTAGTATTTTCTTTAATTATTTGATATTCATTTCTAAGAAATGAAATCAGTTAAATTACTTCAGACTCTGGAATTATTTTTTGGAATTATTTCTAAATCTAAACTTGATGAAATCTCTTATCAAGTTTTGAAAGCTATTGAGTCTGAATTTATTACCGGAAACAAAATCAAAGATTTTTATAATCCAAAACCTAAGGATGTTAAATCTAAGAATTTAAAAACAGTGCTTAAAAATAATAGTATAGATTTAAAAGGTGTTCCTCTTAAAGATATAAAAAATAAGCTTGAAGGTAAGGTTATTAGAGCTTCCGCAAAATTTCCAACTGATACCACAACTTCTTATGGATTATTAAGAACATCCATACATTTCAAAAATAATAGTATAATATATGGAAAAGATGTTTGGAACTATACAGCAGGTGACCCTAATTTATGGCCTAAAATGCAAGGTGGTTTTTAATGTCCAGAGATGAATACACAAGAGATTTACTTAAAAATGTAAGACCTTTCTTTGCTAAGAAAGAAAGAGGTGAAGCCAATCAGCCTATAACTGAAGATTGTCATTCTCTAGAGGATTTTGCTAACTTACCTCATTCTTCCAAAGATTATAATGTTTTTGCTAGGTGGAGGTGCTCCTTTTGTTCCACTACCTTTAACTATGCTCCCAAAGCTCACGAAGTTGATCAAAATTATTTTAATTGCGTAGAGTGTTATTCACATATAACCATACAATGTAAGAGGTTTAAATAATGAAATTTTTAAAGACTTTAAAAGAATTTTCTAAATCAGTCGAAGCTTCTTCCCCAATCAAAACTCAAGAACTTTATGGTAGAGATAAAGAAGATCCCGAAGTTGAAAAATGGTATGAGGATTTAGATAAAAAAAGAGAAGATTATTTTAAGAGAGAAAAGAAAAGTTCTAGGAAGAAGATAAAAGATGAGAGTCACACTCTTTCTAAAGAAGCTTCTAAAGAGATTGATAACTTTCTAAAAGGTAAGGACAAGAAGAGATTGGAAGACCTTTATTTTGGAGTGAATAAATTAATCGCTCAAGAAGAAGTTAAAGAGGACACTTCTTCTAATAATGATCTAGGGGATTTAGCTTCTATGTTTGAGGATAATCCAAAAGTTAATCAAGAAATGCCCGAATTAGAAGAAGATGAAAAATCTAATCCTGCAGAAGATATCTTAAACTCTTTGGAAAAAAGAAAAGAAGAGAAGAGTGTTTCTAAAGAGGAAGTTAAAGAAGAACCAAAAGAGGAACCTAAAAATTATGACTTAGGGAAGTTGTTAATTATATTTGATAATACAGATTACAACTCTGATATATTACACGCTTTAAAAGAAGCTGGGTTTGATAAAGAACATTATAAATATGAGGATCGTAGTTACAACACTGAAGTTGAAGGTCCTGATAAATATTCTAAATATGTAGTAGATTCTAAATTAGTGGAAGTTGATTCTAGAGAGGTTATTGAAGATATGTTTGATGATTTACTTTCTGAGTTAGGTTCATACTACAGAGATGGTTCTATTAATTTAGAAGGTGAAGGTCCTCGAAAAGAAGATATGGAAGAACGAATTAAGAAAGTTTCCTAATATGAGTTTAGAAAAATTCTCAAATACTTTAAATGAGCTTAAGTATTCAATCTCTTTGAAAAGAGTAGTTGATGAAACTCTTAAGTTTTTGTCAGACGAGTTCTTTGTAGGTTCTAAATATGACGAAGAGAAAATCAAAGATACTACTATATACCTCCATAGATTACTTTACCATACAGGGATTTTGACAAAGAATGATTTATTTAGAATAGATCTGAAAGACATTGAGGATAATTTAGATGGTAAAGAGATTATCATTAAAGGTAAGTATGTCGATTTAAAAGGTGTTGTTAGAAGAGGTGTTTATAGAGTCTCTGTACACGTAAAAGATAATAAGATCTCGTTCGGTAAAGATATTTTCAATCATAATTTAAATTACGTTTATTTAAATGACCCTTCCCAAAATAGGTTGATCAAAGAATGGCAAGATCAAGAAAGTGGTTCTGATTACGTAACTGATGGTCCCGGAAATGAGAATTCAGTTCAAGATTGGGCATACACTTATGAGTATAGTGATTGGACTGGTAATGGTTACGAGGTTGATTATGATCCTTATCATTACGATCATACGTTATGGCAATACTAATTACCTAAAAATTCTATCAGAGATTTATTAATCTCTTTAAGTTTCTCTAACCTTTCTACAAGCTCTTCAATTTCAGTATCAGTACGATCATCAAGAATCTTGTATAAAGTCCTTAGTCGATTTTCTAAAAGATACTTCTTACTCTTCAAAGTTTTATACTCTTGTTGAGCATTGTAGATAACATTGCGCTTATGGTTTTCAGAGTAGAGTTTGTATTTCCCGTAATCTCTTTTTCTATCTATACAACGCCCGTCATTTTTATCAAACTCTAATTGAATGATTTTATTTCGAGGTGAGTTATATTCTACGGTTATTTTTTTATGACCTGTTTTTATTACTTTGCAAATATATAGGGTGGGGTTGTTTTCCACACGAATATATGCTTTGTCGTTAGTTACTAACTCTTTTACAGGTTTGTCTAGAAAATCTTCAAATAAATCCATTAAGCTGCTCGATGTTTAACAATCTTTTTCTTGTCCGTCATTACATACAAGTATAACTGATTATTAAACTCTTTGAAAAGCTCATCATCAATAAAATCTTCCTCTTTAATATCTGAGAGTTTGAAATGCCCTTCTTTCAATTCTTTGATTGAAGATATTTTTTCTTCTAATGACAAACTTTCAAATCTATCGATAAGTTCTGAATATGTTAATCTCCCGGATTTTATATCGTTGAATTCTTGAAGACTGACCTTACTCATATTCGGATTCCCACTCATCTTCGTAATCATCATTTTCCCAAGAATACTTATTATTTTCTTCATATTCATCGAGTAACTTATTTAGAAATCCTTTAGATTCTTGAACATTCTTTTCGTAATCATCTTTCCAGAAACCTTGCTTTTTCAATTCGTCAGACTTCTTAATTTGTCTAGAATCTCTGTTATAGTTTTCAAGGTAACAAAGATACCCATCCCGGATTCTTCTATAGCAATAAGAAAAAGATAAGTTCAATTTATTGGAGATCTCTGATACCGTGTAGTAACCTCCCCAAATAAAGTATTTTTCACTTTTCCTATCTCTTTTAGAGAATTTATTTTTCCTTCTTTTTAACTCCTTACTTTCCTTTTCTAATCGCTCTTTCTCCTCCTCTTCTTCTAAAACTTTAGTAACCAAAGATTCGTCATACTTTTTGAGTAATCTTTTTAGTTTAGGTGTGTTGTATTCTATTTTTGGCATATCCAAACCCCCCCAATCTACTTCTGTAATATACAGATTACAAAACTTCTATAAATAAAGGGTCGCATAAATTTGATAATGTTAATAAGATTTGTGGGCATAAAAAAATTCCTCCCAAATTATAAAATCTGAGAGGAATTTTTAGTGTTAGATTAGTACCAAAGATTTCTTAAATCTTCGGTTTCATCCTCATTATCTCCAATTAGAGATGTTTGGATAGGAGCTGCTGTTTTAGGAATAGGTATAGTACCTGTTGTCTCGTCTACACTTTCAATTTGTTCAGCGATGACTACATCTTCTTTTTTGAAATTAGCTCGATAAAAGGTTCTATCACCCATTTGAACTACTTCTGTGATTTTAGCTGGTTTAGTCTCGGGTCTAGATCCATTAGTGTATCTAGTGTAAAGTCTTACATTACCTTTTTTATCAGTTTTGAACTTACCTTGTTCATCTTTGTGGAGAACTCTTACTAGTTTTACCTTGTCTCCAACTTTAAAATTTTTCATAGAAAAACCTCCTTAATTCACTAATAGTATAATGAAATAGGAGGTTTTTGCAAATTTTTATTAAATTTCTAAAACTTTTACCGCTAATTCAGCAAGAGAAGATCTTTCGACTTTTTCTAAAGTTACGGTAGAAAAGCATTTTTGTCCCATGAATTTCTCAGTGACAAACGTCAATCCATTGTTATACATATCCAATTGAGAATTATCAATTTGATTAGGGTCTCCTAGTAGGACAATTTTAGTACCTTCACCTGCACGAGTTAGAATAGTTTTCGCTTCATGAATACTTAAATTTTGAGCTTCGTCAATTATTAAGAATTTTTTACAAAGACTTCTACCTCTTAAGAAAGCTAAAGCTTGAATCTCTACGAGTTTGTCTTCAGAGTCCATAAGTTTAGCAGTATAATTCTGATTAAACTTATCACCCTTATGCTCAGCTAACACATCTAGGTTATCATAAATGGGTGATAAGAAAGGACGTAATTTATCTTCAATTTCTCCGGGTAATGCTCCCATATCTTTTCCAAGAGGAATAATAGCCCTGCCTACTGAAACTGAATTGTATCTAGGAACAAAGTCATCATTGCTTTTAAACCTGCATTGATGAATACCGCAAGCTAGGGATAAAAGAGTCTTACCAGTACCTGCAGAACCTATGAGAGTTACAAGTTGGATACTTGGGTCCATTAAAGCATCCATAGCCATTTGTTGGAAATGGCTCTTAGCTGATATCCCTTCAACATTTTTATAAGACTTATGAGAAACTAACTCTACTTGATCTTTTTTAGTCTTCTTATAGACTTTAAACTTCTTCTCACCTTTTTCTTTATAAAGGTAGTAATGGTTAGGGTTTTTATTACTAAGCTTAGTCTTTTTAGAAAAAGGATTCTTTCTTAAAGTGGTGAACCCTTTGCACTCTTTTAAAGGCTTTACTTTATATCTGTAGCTATCCTTGTATTCTTCTGCATCAACGCCTTCACAAGCTGCTGTGATTCTTACATTGAGGTCATTAGATACAACTCTAGCATCATATTTTTTAGCTACCTCTATTAATACATCATCTGTTGGAAGGGTAGAGTCGTATTCTTTTTTAGAAATAAATTTAACAGGACATTCCTCTTCAGGAAGAGTTCTATATTTCTCTAAAATTCGGGAAGCTTCTCTGGCATTCATTCCTTTTTGGAAAGGATCACCTTTAAATTTATCTAACTCTTTAATCACTGCTACTGGAATTATAATAATGCAGTCGGGTTGTTTTTTAAGGAAGTTCGGGTTCGTTAATAATACATTCGTATCAACTACTAAATTTTTCAAAATTAGTCTCCTTGAGCGAGGAGTTTTATCCAACTCACAAGCAAGAAGAAATTAAATCAATAAAAAAAGGCCACCCGAAGGTGACCTTAAAAACTCAAAAAAGATTAGTTATTTGCAGCGTCTTTAAGTTTTTTCAAAGCTGTGATTCTAACTTGGTTCTTAGCAGCGATAGTGATGCGTTCTCCAGTAGCAGGATTAACACCTTTTCTCTCAGCTCTTTGAACTACTTTGATTTTAGCAAGTCCGAATAGATTAACTTCTTCAGATTCAGCAACCGCAGTTTCAATTACTTCAGATACGATGTTTGAGAATTCTTCAGCTTGACGCTTAGTGATTTCACTAGTGGAACGATTAACGATAGTTTCGATTAAATCTCTTTTTGTAATAGCCATTTTTGGTCTCCTTAATGATTACATTAATTTAATAATTAATACTTTATCCAAAAAACACTAGTAAAATCAAGCATTTTTTTGATTTTTATCTTCCCAGTACATAATTTCTTTCTTAAAAAAAGATACAGATTCTTCTTTTGACATGGGATCTACATTCACAAAAGTAACATCTAAATTAAGTTCTTCGAACACTTCTCTATAAGAATCATCTAATAGATTCAAGTAGTTTAAAGGTATTTCAGATTCCAACTCTCGATCATCTTCTTCGATACACCTATTTAACATTCTTTTATGGGCAAGTTCAGGATTTATATCTAGGTAATATATATTAGAAGTTATATCTAACTCTTCCCTCATAGTTTTAAAAACATCGTAAATAAAGTTATATTGACGTTGAGTCATCATACCTTCTTTAAATTGAGTTTTACAAAAAGCCAATCCCGAATAAACGCCTCCATCTTGAATATGTATTTTATCAATAGTATCTAGAACTCTTTCATTTTGTTCGAAATATAATTGAAAATACATTAGTTGGAGAGGCATTGAATAAGGGTTGTAATTTTCCCCATCAGATCTCATAGCTTGATAATAAAGTCCTTGAAAAGGGTTTTCTTTAAATCTCTCTACCCATAACTTACCCTTGAGTTCTTCCGCTAATTTTTCAGTTAAAGTAGATTTTCCGGAAGCGATTATTCCGTAAATTTGATGCAACATTATTCCTCCAAAATTTTAATAATTATAACATAAACTTTAACTCTAAAATAATTTTTTAATAACTCCTAGTAAATAGATACTTTAAAAGGTAGATTCATGGAAAATTTAAATACAATAAACCGTTTTTTTGATCAAATTTCAAAACAATCAAGAGCTGTTGTAGTAAACCCTAATAAGGTGGATTACATAGGAATTGACTTAGGTTATTTGATAAAGAATACTTTTAAAAAGTCTACAGAGTCGCTTAAGAAGATTAATCTTAAGAAATCTGGAGATAAAACAGTAATGGAATTTGTGTTTAACTCCTCCGCTCCTCATAAAGTTAGAGTTGATTTTGAAGAAGCGTCTGAAGGTAACTATTTATACACTTTGTTAGCTGATTCGAAAGGTGTTCGTATTAAGGCTAGAATTCGAGATATTGACGATAGATCTTTAAAGGTCTTTTTTGAAAAACTTGACCATGCTTTATATCTGATTGATAAGAAGTATACCTTAGACGAAATGTTCAACTTCGATAATCACAAAGAAGTCATTAATTTATTAGATACAATCAGTAAGTTAATAATCTACTAGGAGTAATTATGGCTGATAAGCGTAGAAGAGATAAAAGAATTAATTTTTGGTTAACTGAAACAGAGCATTCTGATATTCAAAAAAGAGCAGATGAGTATGGGATGTCTATCTCCGAATTTATCCGAACTTTAGCACTTTACACTGATATTCATCTAGATCTTAAAAAAGTTAAGTCTAGTAAGAGAGAAGAAGTAGAGATTAAGAATAAAGTTTCTTTGGACGTTAGTAATGAAGAATTCTCTCAAATTGAAGCCCGTGCTTCTAAATTCGAGTTAAATACCAAATCATTTTTAGCTAATTTAAAGTACGCTACTATTATTAAATCTCAAAAGAAGACTGCAAAACAAGAAGCTTTAGAGTTAATCGATTCTATGCTTGAAAATTTTTCAAATGAGCAGTAAATTAATTTATCTTAAAGCTCTTAAAGAGACTATAGAAGAGCGTCTAAGAGAAACAGAAGAAGAGAAATACATCTCTGAAGCCGATCTAGTTGATGGTAAGGAAGTTTCTTCTGTAATTAAAGACGTAGTTGATCTTGATCCGGATTACGTTTCAGGTAATGATACCGCTGATACAGAAATTAAGGTAGAGTCTTCTATAGATGTTTTCTCTAGATTTTCTCCAGATGAATTAAACCAAATGAGAGAAGATCTCAAAAGTCAAATCGATTTTAAGATCAAGTCTTTTCGAAATGATGTAGAGAGAGTTCCAGACTGGTCCTATTCTTTAAACGCTTTAGATACTGTTGTTAATAAGTCTAATAATAAAGCTAAAGAGTTATCTTTAAATTCTTTCGGTCTGAAATCAAAAGAAGATAGATTAGATTTTGTTAACCAATTTAGAGAGCTATCTAACTTAACTGAAGAGAGTTTAAATCGTAGATTAGATAATTCTAAATTAGTTTTAGAGAACCACTCAGGAGAGAAGGTAGCTAAAGAAACTAAGAAACTGATCAATGATATACATAATGAGATTATATTACAATTAAGATATTTATGGTCTTTCCTTCAAAATAGAAATAAGGAAGACAGTTATAATCTCATACGTCATACAGAGTCAGGTTCTCCTCTAGATTTAGACTCTAGAATCCAAGAGTTATCTAATGATAGGTCAGATCATGTGATCAATAAATTGATCTTAGATATGGACAATATTAGAACAGAGGCTATTAAATCGATTTTAAATAAAGATAGCTCTCTTTTAAAAACAGATCAAAAAGAGATTTTAGATCAATACAAGTCTAGTATAAAAGAATCTATTCAAAAATATAGAAATGTTATCTCTACCCCTAACTGGAGTAACTTCATTGACAAGCTAGACTCTAAGATTATCTCTAGTGCGAATCATTATATTAAGCAAACTACTTGGGGCGGTCAGGTAAAAACTCTATCAAAAGTTTTACGTGATTACACAACGGACTTAGATCAGTTAATGGAAAGTCTTCAAGGTATGTTAGCTAATATGGGCTCTCGTAAATCTAATTATAAAAAGATTAAAAAAATAAGAGAAGAGCAGTTAAATCAACTGAATGAAACCATCTTCTACGGAAAGAACGGTATTTATAATCTTTCTAAAAAACTTAAATCTAGTGTTAGTGAAAGATCTAGATTAAATCAAAAAGAAATATTCAATGAGATTAAACGAAATATTCTAATGCTTACTAGAGAGGTTACAGATTTAGTTTTTGACTATAAGAAAACTAAAGACCCTTCTTGGAATGCTTTGTTATCCTCTCTAGATAGATTAGTTAAAGATTTAAATCACGAAGTCTTAGAACTCCTAGAAAATTACTACCAAGTGAGCTATGATAAATGGAGTAGTAACGTTGATTTATTAAAATCTTCAAATTCCCAATTTAATTCTAAACTTAATAAGAAATTAGATTTTTTAGAAAATTTAGTTAAGTCTGGAAAACCCTTTTCTTGGGAAGCTAGCGTCAGGTCCCTAACAAAAGAATTCGCTAATAAGAATAGTCGTATTAAAAAGGTTAACGATAATATTAGATCAGAAACCTTTAAGAATTGGGACAAGGCTTTAGATGAATCTACTTCTCTTTCTGATTATAAATTGGATGAGTCTCTCGACACTCTAACACCTTATAGATTCTTAAAAGAATTAGCTTCTAGAGAAGATTGGTATAACGTAGATAAAATGATCAATGGTGCTGTTAAGTACATTGGAGAAAGATTCTCAAAAAATGTCAAAGACGAGTCGGGTAGAATTATTCAAGATACCAAAAGTGATCTAGTCGATTGGGCAGAAGCTTATCTACTTCCCTATTTAGTTTATGGGTATAGAAACGCTCAATTTAAGAATGATCTTGAAGATGAAGACTTAGAACAGTTAAGAAATATCAGCAGAAAAAGTCAGCCTGTGGTAGATATGTTTTTCGACCAATTATTAACTCCTGAAGCTAGGCCTTCTAAGTTAAGAAAATCTAGATCTACTGGAGAAGTGGTGAATAACCCTAATCTTCATGGTTACTTCTTTAAGAGATTGCATAACGAAGCTGAGAATTTCTCTAGAGTTATTATGAGCCCTAACGGAGTCCTAATTAACAGAGATTCCGAAGGTAATATAGCGGATACAGGGTATGACCGAAGAGATAAGAGTGCGAGGGAAAACACTCTCTTGGTTTCTTTAGATAGGGTTAATAGAAGACTCGAAGATCCTCAGAAGATGAATTACGCCTATATGGATAAATTGAATGTGGCTGTTAATGAGCTAGAAGGGATGTTTGAAAAATTCAGTAAGGATTTCAATGAAAGAATGAAAGCTGAATTTGGAGCTCGTTCATTACCTTACCAATGGTACAAGTTTTTTATTGCTGATAATTCTGATCAAAGTGCTAAAGATAAGGTTTCTGTCGCTCGTCAAAACCTTAGAAAATTAGAACCTAAGACTCCTGTTAATGAGGAAGAGTTAAATTCTCTTTATTTATTTGACCCAGAAGTCGGTGTTGTTAAAAAGACTATAAAGGACTTAACTAACTTAGGTCGTAATTACATAGATCTTTCAGAAGATTCTACAGCTAGTTTTAAAACCGTGGAATTGGAGAAATTTGCTGCATGGGTGTTAGAACAACAAGAAGAGATCAAGAAGACTAAACTTATACCTTACATTAGATCAAGTATAAAGTCAGGAATTCAAAGAATCGCTTTAAAGAATCCAAATTTCATTAAAAATTTAAAAGTTAAACTAAAAGCAGTGGACCCTGATTTAGATATTGATGATAGTACTTTCCTTAAAAATTCGATTTACCAATCTTTACTTTCGATTTATAAAGACGGGACTTTAAAAAAGTTATTAGAGCTTTCTTTGAGCGAGGAGATTCCCAAAGGTCATATGACTAAGTTAAGGTCTCCTTCTAAAGGGACTAAATCTCAAGAACTTCGCAGGTTAAAGCGGCTTCTGCACTCCTTTTACGTGAATCTATTAATTAAGGTGAAACCTGACCTCGGAGAGAAGAGGATTGACTCAATGGCAAAACGTTTGATGATGTTTGATAATATGAATATCATCACTCAATTAGCTTCTAATTTGAAAAAGGGATTCTCTAAATCTAATCCGGAAATAATGCAGATCTTAAAATCCAATTTGGATGTTAAAAGCAACTTTATTAAGTTTGTTGTAAACCCTGCTCGGGAAAAAGCACTTAAGTTTCTAACTAAACTTATTCAACAAGAAGACTTAGATTCCGTATTATCTACAATCGAAGAATTGACTTCTGATAAAACTAAAGGTATGGAAGTTGAAAGTGATTTAGATATCGAAGAATATCAACCGGGATTTCCTAAGCTAAAGGACTTTATAGAGAATGATGAAGTCTTTATTGAGAATGAGAGTCCTGAAATCTGGAACGATGAATTAGTTGTAGGGGATAACGAAATTAAGTATGATCGTTATTTCAAAAGATTAAAAGATCTACAAGATTCATTCAGAGATTAGATTAAAGAACAGATTCATATTAGTTTTCAAACTAGCTTCAACATCTGTAGATTTCAATTTCTTTAAAGGTATCTCTAAAACAGGGGCAACTACTTTCTCACCTTCTTTTATTACTGGAAGTTGAGTCTTTTTAACAGGAATCTTAGTTGCTTTTCTAAACTGTTTGATAAATACATTAATAGGGTCTTTATCTTCTGTGATGGTTTTAGTCCATTCTTTTAAAGCTTCTAATTCTATATAACCTACATCGAAGGATCTTGGTATTTTAGGACTTTGCATTGCTGCTAGAAGTATTTTAACATCTAGAAGTTCCATACCATCTTTCAAAGCTTTCATTTGGGACTGCATTTCTCTAGATATTCTAAGATTTTTAATCTTATCTACAACTTCTTCGAGTTGTTTTTCAGCCTTTCTTTCACGTCCTGTGATTTCAGTGATTAAAATTCGGTCACCTTCTTCATCAGGTATAAAGCTCATCTTCATCTTCACACCGTCTAAATCTAGATTTTGAAGAACCTCATTTTTTATGAGTTCGGTAGCTTCTTTTATATCCTGACTTAATTCAAGATCATCTTCACTAGATTGTTCTAAAGATTCAATTTCTTCTGAAATTTCTTGGAGAGTATTATCTATGAAAGAGAGTATTTCATCATCTTGATTTAAAATCGATCTAGTTAGATCTACAACTCTTTCTTCGTCTATATTTCTAATAAAGATGTTCTCTAAGTCAGCATTATCTTTTTCTATATCTTCTTGAATTTCGACTAGTTCCATTTGAATAAAGTTTATCGCATTCTGGAATTGATCTAAAGTCTCATCCGTTATTTTTTTAACATCCAAGTTACTTAATTCTACCCTTATTTTTTCAATAACATCTTTAAGGATAGCTAAATCATTTGCGAAATCTTTATGAGAGTTGAAAAATTCAGGATCTAATAGTAATTGAAGCTTTTCAATTACGTTTTTAAAGTCTTTAGACTCATCTTTGGGATTGAAGTACTCTTCGATCAATTCATTCTTAAGGTTTAAATTATCACCTAAAGTCTTTAATATTCTTAAATCCTTAGTAGCAGCAATAATGGCTTCTTCTAATTGAGCAGCCCCAGTACCTTTATTTCCAAACATCCCTCTCATATAAAATCCATAATTTGAAAATATTCCTCCGGATTTTCTTAAGTTTAATAAGGTGTTTTTGAACTCATCTATCTTTTCCTCATGAACTTTTAATCTAGAATTTAATGAAGGGTAGTCTTTTAAAACATCTTGATAAGTATCCTTATAAGATTCTATTACCGATTCTATAGCTTTTATACTATCAAAATCTTCGTCTTGTAGAGTTTGATTTTTTTCTAGAGTTTCCGCAACCATAGCTTTAATTTCTTCTGCGGAAAGGCCTGTGATGTCAACAAGATCATCGTATAAATTTGTTAAAAAATCATCAGGAAAATCTTTTTTATTTTGGATAGCTCTTTCTAAAGATTTTTTGATGTACTCATTAGCAAACTCAATAGGACCATCATCAGGCCCTCTCTTTATATATTTTTTATAAACGTCTTTAAGTTGTTTTTTAAACCAATTTTTAGGATCTTCTTCTTTTTTTGGCTTTATCTTAATTTGTTTGCTGACGATATAATCATCAAAATAGTTTTCAATAAGGAGGCGAAGTTCTTTAGGACTTAAGTCCGTCTTTTGAACTTCAGGATTACGTAATATCCTGTCTACAAAAGATTTACGAAAGTCTAAATTAACTTTATTTAAATCTCTAGTTTTCTCGTACTTTCTAAGATCGTCTTGTACGAGTTTTTTTAACTCTTTAGGGTTCATAAACCTTCCAGAGATTATTGGTCTAATTTTAGAGGAGAGACTTGGTGAGCTTCTTTTTCTTCTTCTTTTTTAGCTACTTCAATAACAGCATTTCTTTTTTCGTTAAGCTTATCTCTTTC
>Ga0129345_1000495_pt1 | contig 14309 bp, 14 predicted proteins | sample CPBDNA_FD_94425 | JGI IMG/M metagenome (GOLD analysis project Ga0129345, IMG submission 94425) | Freshwater to marine salinity gradient microbial communities from Chesapeake Bay, USA - CPBay_Sum_20_0.8_DNA | ecosystem: Environmental > Aquatic > Marine > Coastal | place: USA: Chesapeake Bay...
AATTATGATGACGATTTACCCATAAGACAGCAAAACAATTACAATCATTTACCATTAGGTGCGGCTCAAGTTGGAATATGGCAAATGCAAAAATTTAGTCCAGATTACATTCCAGACAAATACGAAAAAATTTATGAGCATGTTTGTTTTGCAAACAACTTAAAACAAACCAATTGTATAATGATTGCTATGTTAGATAAAGAACACGGTGATTATGAAAGTTATCTTATAGATGGTTTGTATAGTAAAGTAGGTATACGTGAAGCAATAAAAAAAGTAAGACAAACTTCTGGGTTTGATCCTGTATTTTGTCGAGCACCTTTTACTAGCATTTACTACAAAGGCAGTGACAATGTTGTAGCATTTTGTTGTGCTCAAGAAGAAAGAAAAAAACTTGATGAATTTAAAGGTATTAATGATTGGTGGCAGTCTGAATACGCAAAAACATTTAGACAAAGTTTTATAGATGGCAAGTTTCCTAGCCCATGCCGAGTATGTGAATGGCAAGAAAAAAATGGTATTGAAAGCGACCGCCCAGGCTTTGATCCTATTCCTTTAGAAAAGGTAGATATTGAAGTTGGCCAGTCAACAGGTAAACCTACTTATGTTGATTACAGACCAGATAACTTGTGCAATCTAATGTGTACCATGTGTTCTCCTAACAACAGTAATCTTGTTGAAAAAATTTGGAAACAGTTTCCTGAGGTGTTTGGTGAACAAGCAGATTATAGTTTTCAACAAGAAAATCAAGATAAGATTTTGGGATCTGGAATACTTGATCAAGACACAGTAAAATTAAAAGTGCTAGGTGGCGAACCTACAATCAATAAAAAAGTACACGAAGTATTTCAGTATTGTGTTGATAACAATTACGCTGAAAAGATACAGTTAAATGTTACAACAAATTTTACTAACTTAAATTCTACTTACAACTTGATAGAAAAGTTCAAAAGAGTAAAGATACAAGCCAGTATAGATGCAACAGGACCAACATACGAATATATTAGAAAGCCAGCTCACTGGAATCAAATAAGAAAAAATATGTTGGAGTTTTCTGATAGATATAAAAATAATGATAAGTTTAGATTTGGTATGAATTGTGTGTATCAATTAGTAAATGCATTTACAGTCAAAGATTGGCTTCCAGAATTATTAATACTCTTTTATGATGAAATAAAAATTAAAAGACACGGGATAACAATATTACCAATTACAGGACCTGATGGTTTGACTTTTGCTTCATTGCCACAAAAATATAGAGATATAGTTTTAAAAGATTTGCAAGACGTACAAAAAGATTTTAAAAATCATAAAAACGAACAATTACAACAAAACATAAATGATATGATCAAATACACTATTGATTTTGAAAAATATGATTACAGCAAGTTAATCAAAGGAAAAACAAAAATTCTAACATTTGACAAAGCAAAAAACACTGACTTGACTCAGTTACATCCTTTGTACAAAGAGTTACTAGAATATGAAGAATAATTTTTGCATACTTCCTTTTATTCATTTGAGTACAAGGACCAATGGTGCCATGCAGTTATGCTGTCATGCCAACAGTGGCAGTGCGGAAGATTATCGTAGCATAGGTTATAATAGAAAAGACACAGGAGAATTTGTATATGTGGATCAAGATAGACCGTCTGAATATTGGAACACAGAATACTATAAAAATGTTCGTAGAAAATTTATGCAAGGCAAAGTACCTGTTGAGTGTAGAGCTTGTTTCAAAGAAGAAGCCGCTGGGTACAGATCAAAAAGACAATGGGAAAATGAAGAATGGGCTGAAAAGTTGTCGTTCAATGAGGTACTTGCAAGAGTAGAACCAGACGGTACTGCACCATTTGATATCAAATATGTTGATATGAAATTAGGTAACAAATGTGATTTAGCCTGTTTAATGTGTAACCCTGCAGACAGTTCAAAATGGATACCTGACTACAATAAATTAATGAAATCTGATATTGATCAAGAAACTAAAAATACATTAGAATGGAGAAAAGAAGAAGGTAGATTAAATTGGTATAGACATGATTCTGTGTTTTGGAAAGATATACAGGACAAGTTGGATACTATGGAAAGTTTCTACATAATTGGAGGAGAACCAACTATTAATTCGGAGTTTGAATCCTTCTTAGAAATGTGTGTCAAATCCGGGCATAGCGACCATATAAAGCTTCGTTTTAATACGAACGGCCTAACTACTACAGAAAGGCATTTAGAGCTGTATAAACGCTTTAAACACGTTTTAATACACCTTTCTGTGGATGGTATAGGTGCTTATCACAACTTGATTAGATATCCTAGTAATTGGATAGAAATGGAAAAAAAGTTGGATTGGTGGGATAGTACTCCTGACAATGTAGAAGTAACAATAGACACTACAGCATCAGTGTTAAACATCATGCACATACCAGATTTAGTAAAATGGAAAGTAAAAAAACAATATAAGAAAATAAGTCAATATCCAACTAACAAAGGATTAATTGGTATGCATTTTTTACACAGTCCTGAATTTTTAAATGTTACTGTATTACCAAGTAATTTAAAAAAAACAGTGACTGAAAAATATTATGAGTTGTTTGATTATTTAGGAAATGATGTTGCAAACAGTTATAAGAAATTTCATGCATTGTTAGATTTTATGAACAGTGCAGACAATAGTCACATGTGGCCAAAAACTTTGAAGTATCTTGACAACATGGATTCTATTAGACAAACAAATTGGAAGAGTGTATTATTAGATTATGATAAAGCCTGACGCTAAAGAATTATACCACAAACACATAAAAGAACTTAATAGTTCATGGTGCCCAGTGCCATGGGGACAGATTAGTGTGCATAATTCTGGAGAATACAGAGCATGTATTCAGGCAAGGAGTTGTAAAAAAACCAAAGGTATTCTAAAAGATGAAACTGGAACAATAATGAGAGCAGATACACATGACATTAACGCTGTAAGAAATTCTCCTTTATTAAAAGATGTACGTAAATCTATGTTGAATGGAACACAGCATGAAATGTGTGTTAGATGTAATAGAGAAGATAAAACCGATGTTCCGAGCAGAAGAAGAAATGCAATCATAGAATACTATGACAAGTACAATTATGATTACTGGAAAGCAATCAGTCATTGTCATGAAGATGGTGAGTTGATGTTACATGAAAGTAATGTGTTAGAATATGATATTAGATTAGGTAATCTTTGTAATTTAAAATGTAAAATGTGTCATCCTAGTGAAAGTACACAATGGTATGATGAATGGTTTGACACTATGTTTAAAGGTTTCAAGTCTGATTTTACTCAAGTTGAAATGATAAAAGAAAAAAACAAAGTAAAACTTAAAAACGATATCTATAGTTGGTATGAAGATAGCAAGTTTTATGAGCAGATGTTTAATAACTCAAAAAATTTAAGGAAAATATATTTAAGTGGAGGTGAGCCTACATTGGTAGAAAATATGTATGACTTACTACAAAAGTTTATTGACAACAACTGGGCAAAAGATATTGAACTAGAATATAATCTTAATTTAACAAACATACCTCGTAGAGCAATTGAGTTATGGCATCACTTTAAACAAGTTACACTAGGTGGTAGTATTGATGCAGTTGGTGAACACAATAACTATATTAGGTATCCAAGTAAATGGAACAAAATTGATGAAAATGTTAAATGGTTAGATAAAAATACAAATTCAAATATTAACTTTTTTTGCACGTCAACCTGGCAAATTTTAAATGCAACACAGATACTGGATATTGCAAAATGGCAAATTGAAAATAATTTTATCAAATTTAATCGTATGGCCAACAGTGTGTTTTTTTCAATGCATTCACTATCATCACCAACTTATCTAAATGTAAAAGCATTACCACATCAATTAAAAGAGCATGTTCAACAAGAATTTGAAAAATTTGATAAAGAATATTTTGTACCATGGATTGAAAGTTTACCACAGGATTTTGAATTTGCTAACACACATTACAACGCTGAATGGAATGGTAGACAACCTTGGGATGGAAATAAAGATCATCTGTATGAAAAGTTTAAAATGAGATTAGACAATATGTTGGATTTTATGTGGGCAGATGATTTTAGTGATCAATTTCCTCAATTTGTAAAGTCAATGAGAACACAAGATCAATATAGAAATCAAAATTTTGACAAACTTTACCCAGAGATAAGTATGTATATAAAAAAGGAAAAACTATAATGCAACCAAGTGAACTTTATGATTGGGTACCAGATAAAGGTACACGAGCACCAGAAACTGATAGAAGTTTATGGAGAGATGATCAAGGTCGTACCATGTTTGAATATGGTCGTGTTGACCGTTTAGAACTAGAATTCAATAACACTTGTTTTTTATATTGTGGTGGTTGTGGAAGAACTTACAATCCAAAAATTGAAGCCGCTGGCAAACAGATCATGGCTTTGGAAGATATTAAAAGATTTTTTCCACCAGAATTTTGCAAACAGTTGAGATGGTTTTTGAGTTGTGGTAATTATGGTGAACCAGCCGCACACCCAGATGCATTAGAAATTCTCAGATGGTTCAGAGACAATGGTACAAAAAACGTTTCGTTCAGTTCAAATGGCAGTTCTAGAGATCCTGCATTTTGGAAAGAAGCCGCAGAAATTATTAATGGACCAGGTGGTTCAAGAGGCAACATTAAAAACTACTATGGTGGTAGAGTAACTTTCAGTATTGACGGATTGGAAGACACTAATCACTTGTATCGTATTGGAGCCAAATGGGATAAATTAATGGCCAACACAGAAGCATTTATCAATGCAGGTGGCAGAGCAAGATGGCAGTTTATTACGTTCAATCATAATTCACACCAACTGCAAAAAGCCAAAGACATGGCCAAAGAACTTGGGTTTAGTGAATTTATTGAAAAAATGAGTTTTAGATTCTTACCAATACGTTTAGGAAAACGTCATGCAGAAGAATTAGCCGAAGCGGCTGAAATTCAAATGCTCAAAGAAAAAGAAGAACGAGTAAAACAAGAAACTGATGGTTTGCTTGATACTAAATCTGGTAGGGTTAAACAAACGGATGATCGTATTCAGACTGATCACAAAATGGTCAAAAAGCAAGGCGGGTTAGGAGAGCATTCAATTAATATTGACAGTGAAAGAAAAAACAGACATCCTGACAGAGAGATGTTGGCTGGAATGAGAGCTGATGGAGTCAAAGGTGTCAAAGGTGTTGATCATTTTTCTCAGAAACACAAGATTATCTGTCAGAATAGAACAGAACCAAGAATCTATGTGAGCTTTGATGGTAAAGTATGGCCTTGTAACTGGTTAGGTGGTATTGAGTATTATGAAGAAGATAAGAATCCATATAAACAGTATTGGCCTATTCCAAGCATGGTTCACCATGGACCAGAAAACGGTGTGCCTATGGACTTCAATAGTTTGTATGCACAAGATCCAAATGACCCAAATCCTGTAAAAACAATTTTAGAAAGTCCTTGGTATAGTCACTTGCTTGAAGAAGATTGGCAAAGAAGTGATGATCCAAACGGATCTCTACAGCCATCTAAATGTAAACAGATGTGTCACACAGAATTAGGTACAGGTATATTTGAAAAAATGCGTAGAAACGAACAGAATCTTGTTACTGGAGAATACAGTGATGTATCAAAAACACATGGACTCACTCCTCCGCAGGGTGGATCAGGATTTGGCGAAGGTTCTGCTATGAGAGTTGATGAATCTAAACTGTTTAAAGTCAATGACATTGTTGCCAGTGAAAATTATGATGACAACAGTGAAAACAAAATAGTTGGTGAAAAAGACATAAGGATCTACAGATACTATAAAGAAGTAGAACCAGGTAAATTTGTTGAAACCCAAGTCGATGACGAAAGAGGTTACGATAAAAAATCAACTAAGGAAAAATAATCTTATGTTGAAAACTTCTGACATACAAGAAATTATGATTGAGATTACAAGTAATTGTAATGCCATGTGTCTTGACTGTGGCAGAAATCTTGATGGAGTTAAGTTGAATCCACATTTGACTTTTGGTCCTAGTGGAAACATGAAGTTTGAAACTTTTAAAAGTGTGTTTAATAAACAAACACTGCCAAATTTTGATAAAACACATTTTGATGGAAACTTTGGCGACAGCATGATACATCCTGACAGTTTGGAATTTGTAAAGTATTTGGCCAAAGAGTTTCCTGGCTCACGTATAGAAATTAACACAAATGGTGGTTATCATGATCCAGACTATTGGTATGAAATGGGACAAATAACTTCACAAAATTTCAGAAATGATGAACAGGTGTTGTTTGGTATAGATGGAATTGATAATGAAACACATGACAAGTATAGAAGAAATGTGGTTTATGATCGTATCATTGAAAATGCCACTGCTTTTATCAAAGGTGGAGGTCGTGCTGTATGGAAGTATTTAGAATTTGATCATAATGCACATCAAGTAGAAGATGCTAGACAGTTGGCACAGCAGATGGGTTTTGTTGACTTCTTTGTTAAAAAAACTAGATGGAGAGAAAAAGCAATTAGAAAAATCACAGGTGAAGAACAATTTGTTTCAGGCAATGCAAGTAAGAAGCATGAACAAACTCAGATATCATCTATTCCTAAAACAGAGCAAGATTATGTTAAACAAATTGAAACCAACATCAAAAAGTTTAAAGATTTTACTAATGAATGTGTAATTGAATGTCCTTGGTTGAAAAGACAGCGAGTGCAAATTGAATATGATGGTAGAGTATGGCAGTGTTGTCATTTGAGTGGCAAATACGGCAGTGGTACAGGATTTGCTATGCGAGATTATCAATACTATGTTGACAAACATGGCACAGAGTGGAATAACATCAATAATAAATCTTTACAAGATATATTTGATCATCCGTATTGGAATGATTTACATGACAGTTTTAACAACAAAACAACAGACACAACTAATCCAAGAATTCGTAGATGTGCTGAAAAGTGTGGACAAGGATTAGAGTAAAATGACAAAAAAGTTTGTTTACATAATAGGTGACAGTTATTTTCGTAGTCATAAAGACAACTGGCTTGATCGTTGTTTTTCAAAATTTGATTATGAAATTGTAAATTTGTCAAAAGGCGGCGCAAGTTTTTGGAATCAGTATGATCATTTAGAATGTTTGATTAATGATAAAAATTTTCATAACATTGAATATTGCATATTAGGATGGAGTGATCCGTGTAGACCTTATGTTAAAAATGATCCTATGAACAATAATAATATTGATTTTGAATACAGACGTGCTTACTCAATGTTAATTTACATAAATGAAATTTTATATAAAAAATATTCTCAAATAAAATTTATTAATTATTTTTGTTTTCCTTATCTTCCGCAATTTAAAAGTACACATGATGAATATTTTATATTTGATAATCAAGTTACAGTTACGCCTGCATTATATAATTTAACTTATAAAAAGTACGGAGAGCAATGTCAAGACATTGATAATCATTTTTCAGATTATCAGCATGAAAAAATGTCTAGTATTTTGTATGATATAATTTTATCTCAAAAAAAAGGTGCTATGGATATAGAAGGAATTGTACATGAAAAATAAAATTTTTTGTCCAGCACCTTTTTTACATCAGTATGTTAATGTAAACAATCATGGTCACAAACTGTGTTGTATGAGCAAAGAAATAAAAAAGATGGATTCAACTCTCACAGTACAGCAAAATATGGAAAACTTTTGGGTTAGCGATGAATTAAAACAGATAAGACAAGACTTTGTTGACAACAAATGGCCCGGTGCTTGTGAATGGTATTGTGGCAAATACGAAAAACAAGGTGTATATGAAGAAAGTTATAGACATAATTTTATAGACAGATACAAAGATATAGACATTGAACAATATGATTTAAATGTAGAAACCGGTAACAAAACGCACAAGCCAATAGATTTAGATTTTAGACCAGGCAATACTTGCAATTTAAAATGTAGAAGTTGTACAGGTATATGGAGTAATACAATTCAAAAAGAAGTAATAGCAAACCCGGAACTACAAGGAACATATTACGACACAGGAAGAAATTATTCTCAATTGGATACTAGCACAATAGATTTATCAAATATACAGTCATTAAAAATGAGCGGCGGCGAAACACTAGTTGATCCTAATGTTTACACATTTTTAAACAAAGCAGTAGAAGATGGTTATGCAAAAAACATTGAACTACATTTACTAACAAACGGAACATACATGCCAAAAAGAATTATCAGTGTGTTGGAACAGTTTAAGTCGTTGGTAATAAATGTCAGTATTGATGCTGTTGGTTCACTTGAAGAATATTTACGAACAGGCACAGTGTGGCCGGAACAAAAGCAGGTGTTTGAAACTGTGTTATCATTGCCAAATCTAAAGAAATGCGGAATTAATTCAGTGATACAGATCACAGGTATATTTGGTTTGCAAGATCTGATAGACTTTGCCTATGATTCCAAGTATACTAGCAATAAGAAATACAGAGGTGTGAGTTTTTTACCTATTGTGGATCCAGAGTTTTTATCAATAGGATTAATGACAGACACACACAAACAAAAGATTATGAGAACAGTGGAACACAATATAGACAAAGTTAACTTTGACAAGTTTGAATCACAGATTAAGCCAGTAGTCAGCGAAGTACATCGTGTGTTTGACAATAGATCTGAGTTATTACAACAAGGTCAGCAACATATAAATCGCTTAGACAAGATTAGAAACACTAGTATTGTGGAATTACAACCGGAGTTAGCAGAATACTATGAGTAATACATTTTGTCCTATACCTTGGATATTTCAAGCAGTGCGTAACAATGGTGACATACGAATCTGCTGTCAAGCCAATGTAACCAAAAACAGAGGTGTAGTAAGAAAAGCAGATGGCAGTTCTTATAATGCTGGTCAAGACAACATGACAGAAGCCAGAACAGCAGACTTTATGAACATAGTTCGTAAAAACATGCTAGAAGGTCGTTGGAGTGATGAGTGCGGTCGTTGTAAACAAGAAGAAGAATCAGGTTTAAGAAGCAGACGACAGTATGAACAGCATTGGAATTTCAAATATGAAGATGCTGTCAAAGTAACAAACAAAGACGGATCAATTGATCCCAATGATGTGCCTTTAGTTTATTATGATCTGCGATTTGGTAATTTATGTAATTTAAAATGTAGAATGTGCGGACCAACAGACAGTCATAGTTGGTATGAAGATTGGTTACAAGTGTATGGTGGCGATGGGTTTCAAGACACACATGGATATGTTAAACTTGATAAAAATTCAAAAGGTAGATTGTTTACTAATGACTATGATTGGCATACCAGTGAAAGTTTTTGGGATCATATAGAATCAAATATACCAAATATGCAACATGTTTATATGGCTGGTGGAGAGCCTTTAATGATAGAAAGACACTATGACTTTTTACAAAAATGTATAGACATGGGTCAAGCAGAAAAAATGAGTATTGAATACAATACCAACATGACAAATTTACAGCCAAGAGTTTTAGAACTTTGGAAAAAATTTAAAAATGTGAGAATTGGTGCAAGTGTTGATGGCATGGGATCTGTGGTAGAATATCAGAGACATCCGGCAAAATGGTCAGCTATTCTTAAAAATTTACAAATAGTTGATAATTTAGGAGACAATGTTGAAGCATGGTTGGCTTGTACAGTGACAACTTTGAATATATTTCATATCACAGAATTTATGAAATGGAAAATTAAAGAAAGTGGATTTAAAAAAATTAATTCTGGAAAAAGATTACCTGTGTTAACAATACATGTGGCACACTCTCCTGCAACTGCTTGTATACAAACTTTGCCTCTTGAAATGAAACAGTTAGTAAGAGAACACTATGATAATTTCAAAGATTGGCTAATACATGAAAATCTTCCTCAACATATTGAACATGGTGCAATGACAATACTGAATAATATTGTCAATTACATGATGAAAGAAGATAAATCTGAAAAATGGGATTGGTTTTGCACTTATACAAATCAACTTGATAAACTTAGAAACCAAAGTATTGTGGATATCGTGCCTGAATATAGTCAATATTTTGTTGACAAATCTTAAAATACAACATATAATAAGGCAATGTCTCGTTCGTCTAGCGGTCTAGGACAATAAGCATTTGTAAATAAGTTGGAGGAAATTAAAAAACAATATGCCTTTGTATAAAGAAACAGTAACGGAAGTAAAACATTGGAGTGAAAAAACTTTCACTTTTAAAACAACAAGAGATCCTGGTTTTAGATTTCAAAATGGAGAATTTACTTTGCTAGGCATTGAACATGAAGGCAAAAAAATTATGAGAGCCTACAGTATGGCATCAGCTAACTATGATGAATATATTGAATGGCTTTCAATTAAAATACAAGATGGTCCTTTAACTTCAAAATTACAGCATATCAAAGAAGGCGACACAGTTTTAGTCAACAGTAAACCCACTGGTACATTAGTTATTAACTATGTGAAGCCTGGAAGAAATTTGTATTTGATTTCTACCGGTACTGGTCTTGCGCCTTTTCTAGGAATTATAAAAGGCTTAGATACATATGAAAAATTTGAAAATGTCATTGTGACACATACAGTTCAAAAACCCAATGAATTAGTTTATAAGGATTATTTAGAAAATTTTAATAATAATTTTTCTGAAATCACACAAGGCAAGTTTAAGTATTTTAACACATTAACTCAATCAGAATGGCCAAATACTGGTAGAATAACAACTTGGTTATTTGATTCAAAACTAGAACCAGCTATTGGATTGCCTAAATATGACTACACTCAAGATCGTATGATGATCTGTGGATCGCAGGGGTTAAATACTGATATAATGAATTGGTTAGAATCTCAAGGTGCTCAAGAAGGCAATACTTCAACACCAGGCGATTTTGTAGTTGAAAAGGCATTTGTACAAAGATGAAATTAACAACAAGACAACAAAAAATATTATTAAATTGTTACAGACAGAAAACAAAATCTGATAATTCAGTAGCATACAGTTGCAGTAAGTGTAAAATAAACAGCAACACACTTCCAAAAGAAAAGTTTGTTCTTTATGACACTACACAAAACAAGATGGTTGACAATACCGAAGATATTTTTAAAACATCTACTTCATCTTATTTTGTACGTTGGCTTGAAGCATGTCACTATTGGCCTGAAAAAAATAGTTATGTAATAGGTGAATCAGCAATTAAATTAATTTACTTTAATAACAACAAAGAAAATAGTTTAATAATATCTAATAAAAATTCATATCCTATGGGCAGAGCATTAAACGAAAAGATGCTTTCTTCAACACAACAAGAAATTGATGAGATGCTCGATGAATACAATAAAGATAAAAAGCATAAAACAAAATGGATAAAGATTAAATCACAAGAATTTGACATATATGACTCTGAAATTTTACAAGAAACAAGAATAGAAATTATTAGATGTTATAGGTATATGCAAGACATTGAAGCAAAAACATGGATTTCCAAAAACATTGATAATTTGAAACTATTTTGTCTAAATTGTTCCTAAAATAATACATTTTTCTGGTTGACAGAATCCAATTCTGTGCTATTATTATAATATGATATTAGCAAAAGAACAGGAAAGTCAAATGCCTAAAAAAGTAGAATTTAATACTGCAACAGCTCTCAGTCTTGCTTTTAAAATTTTTGACAAACAAGGTTATGTTAAAACTGGTCACTATTATAGCAGTGATGAAAAAATCCGTCCTAACAAAGAAGTACTTTCCGCAGAATTAGAAAAAAATCCATTTGATGTGATTCACCCTTCTGTGGAAAAACTCTCTGACATGCAGAAGGATTTATTTTTTAAAAAAATGGCTGGTTCGGTAACTGATTATGAAGACCTTATTTCTAGATTACTTACTAATAAAAAAATTGGTATCAAAGATCTTGGACTAGTTGCTAGTATTCCTTTGATGTATAACAATTATATCAAAGCAAAGAAAAAACAAGAAAAGTATTGTTACTATCAAGACCATAGTAGTTTTATTGGCCAACCAGGTGAAAAGTTTGCTCTTGAAGTAAGTGTTATTGAAAACACTTTTCTTTCTTACAAAGGATTTTACATCTATGCATTTGAAGATGCTAATTCAAATGTAATCAAATGGATGACTGGCAAAGAAATTGAATTTAAAATTGGTGAGAAAATAACACTGACCGGCACAATCAAAGCACACAATCAAACCAAATATTATGGTGCAGAAACTTTGGTTACAAGATGTAAGGTAGTAAAATAATGAAACCTTGGGAAATTATTAGAGAACTAGAAGCAGATAATTCAAGATTAAAAAAAGAAGCAATTATTCGTAGAGAATCTGAAGCAGAAAATGTAGAATTTTTTGAAGGTGTGTGTTTGGCACTTGATGGGTTTAGAACATTTGGAATTCAAAAAGTTCCTACTGCCACACAAGATGGAACTGGGTTGAGTTGGGAAAGATTTGCTTATGTGGTTAATAAATTAGAAAATAGAGAATTGACTGGAAATGACATGCGTCAAACAGTTGATAACCTTTGTGAAACTGCAACAGTTGAACAATGGAATGATTGGTACAGAAGAATTTTAATTAAAGATTTACGTTGTGGTGTTACACACAAAACAGTAAACAAACATTCTACGATGAAGGTTCCTGTGTTCGAGTGTATGTTGGCAGACGACAGCAAGAAGCACGAAAAGAAGATGACAGGTGAAGTGTATGTTGAACCCAAACTGGATGGAGTTAGAGTGATAACAATATGCGACGTGGACAAGGACGAGGTTAAGATGTTCTCAAGAAACGGCAAGGAATTGGTCAACTTTCCAAAGATCCTGGAGCAGTTCGATTCGATGCTGGACCAGATGTCTGAGAGCATGGTGTTTGACGGCGAGGTCATGAGCGACGACTTCCAGACCCTGATGAGGGAGATACACAGGAAGGGTGGAGCCAAGACCGATGACGCGGTGCTGAACCTGTTCGATTGTATGCCACTTGAACACTTCAAGGAGGGTGGATCAAATAACACTTTGGGTCAAAGAAAGGAATGGTTGGACGGATATGATTATGGTCCAAACATATCCAAAGTAGAATATGTAAAAATAGATTTAGATGACGACGATGGACAGAAGCAGTTCGCAGATTATAATAGATTATGTATAGACAAGGGATTTGAAGGTATAATGGTCAAACCCATCACAGGGATCTATGAGTGTAAGAGATCCAGCCTCTGGTTAAAAGTAAAACCTTTTATAGAAGTTTCTTTAACTGTCAAAGATGTTGAAGAAGGCACGGGTAGAAATATTGGTAAACTGGGTGCTCTCATTGTGGAAGGCACAGATGAAGGCAAGTTTATTAAAACTAATGTAGGATCAGGATTAACTGACGACAATAGAGATGAATTTTGGAAACACAAAAACAAACTGATTGGACAGATTGTAGAAGTCAGAGCAGATGCAATCACACAAAACCAAGATGCAACAGATGAATACAGTTTAAGGTTTCCTAGATTTTTAAGATTTAGAGGCTTTGAAGTCGGAGAAAAAATGTAATGATAGAACAAGGCGATAGAATGTACAGAGATGAAATGCTGAGAGAAGAACTATGCTATATGTGTCTTACTCATAAACCATTACGCCGTGTGTATCACACAAGTCCTAATCGAAAAGAAATATATGTGTGTCACAGATGCATTGAAATGAATGGACATAGTGTAATAGATGAAAACTGAAAGCGAAGGATAATGAGAGAATTTATTGTCAATAGTTGGAATGGTATTATGGACTACAGATACAATCCACTTAAACATATTCCTGATCTACAGGTTAGGCATATGGTAATGCAAGTGTTGGCATTCATGTGGAGTTTGGTATTTGCAATCATGATTGTGGATAGCATTTGGGCATTTGGTTTAAGTGCATTAGGTCATGTGTTGTTTATTGGTGCTGTGGTAATTACCGTTGCAACATTTAAAGTTGCTGAAAGGCGCCCTTATATGTTTGGAACATATCACAGTGTGGGCAGACAGAGAGGGTATGTTTGGGCACGTGATAAAAAAGGCAACCCTTATAGGGTAGCATTGGATCCTAATGATCCAGGAGGAGAACACGAATAATGGATGTACAACACGGAATAGGATTATTCGTTTTAGGAATGATTGTTACAGTCATATTTTTCATGGGTTGGTTTCATGCTATGGAACAAGACGAAAAAGAAAAGAATAAAGAAGATAAGAAAGAGGATTAAAATGTTACATAAGATTAGTGAGT
>Ga0129345_1000500_pt1 | contig 14273 bp, 21 predicted proteins | sample CPBDNA_FD_94425 | JGI IMG/M metagenome (GOLD analysis project Ga0129345, IMG submission 94425) | Freshwater to marine salinity gradient microbial communities from Chesapeake Bay, USA - CPBay_Sum_20_0.8_DNA | ecosystem: Environmental > Aquatic > Marine > Coastal | place: USA: Chesapeake Bay...
GGTGAATTTAATTTCACTGAGGGTGTTTCTCCTTCAAAACCATCAAAAGGGGATTATGATACTACTACTATAGCTCCATTATTATTCTATGCAATATGGGAAGAGACTGGACCATTCAAAAAGATAAATTGGATATCATCTTCGTCTGTTGTAGGTATAGACGCTTACTGGAGGCCCTCAAACAGTAATGAGGATGGTAATTCTTCAACACCCCCATCGTACACATTGAATTTTGATGCAGAAGTGGATGAATGGCAAGGATTGAATTATTCGGAATTACCTGCTCCATTACATAATTTAGAATCACAATCATTATATTATGTATTCTATAAAAGCTATGTAGAAGGTGTATTTAATGCAGCCAAAAGAATGTTCAAGGTAAAAGCATTCTTACCAACTAGGATTTTAGTGCATTATAGACTTAATGACCAGATTAAGATACAAGATAAGATTTTTAGGATTAATTCTATAACTACTAACCTTATGACAGGTGAGTCTGAATTGGAATTATTAAACATATTCTCAAACGAAATAGTAGAATGATAAAGCAATTGATAGATATATTAAAAATTAGTGATTTTTACGGAATTGATCCGGTAATAGATATTGCAAAAGGAAAATATAAAGCTCCTGAGAATATTCAAGAATTTAAAGAATCTGTAAAAAGAAGAGCAAATGGCTGATAGTACAAAAAATATAGTATATAATATTACTATAAATGACAAGGGTAAGATTAAAATAGATAATCTAACCAAAAGTTTTGTTAATGCAGATAACGCTGTAAATAAATTAAATGCTGATTTAAGAGCGCAACAGCAGGTAATCGCTGAGACTACTACTAAGGGACTCAACCCAATGATTGATAAAACTGGATTAGCAGGTGCTACTATGGTGGAATTGGGTAGAACAATATCTGATGCCAACTATGGCATTAGAGGTATTGCAAACAACTTGTCTCAGTTATCAACTCTTTTTGTTACATTGATAGCTACCACTGGTGGATTAAGAAATGGATTAGCTGCTCTAGGCAAGGCTTTTATGGGACCATTGGGTATTATTGTGGTGTTTCAAATTGCCATTGCTTTATTAGAGCGTTTCTCTATGGAACAAGAGAAGGCTAAATCAAAAACAGATGATTTGACAAAGTCTATAGACAATCAGATAAGATCATTTTCACAATTGGCTAGAGCTGTAGATAAATATAATTTAGGTGGAGAAGCGTTAAGAGATACTGTTGCTTTATTAAGTTCAGAATTTAAGGAATTTGATGAAGCCTTTCAAGATTTAGCTGATAATGAGTTTAGACTAACGATATTCGAAACAGATGTTTTTGGTGAATCTATAAAAACAATATATGAAGGAGAAGAGGCTATAATTAAATTAACTAATGTTTTTAAGTCTCTTATGGAAACAGAAAGAGAGCAGATTTTAGTTAATGAAAAATTAAGAAGGATTCAATCTGGTGAAAGAGCTAAAGAACTCTTAGCCCAAGGAGATTCTCTGACAATGAAAACCGCTCTTATTGACACCAATAAAGAGGAGATAGAATTATTAGGACAATTGAGAGAATCGGAGAGAAAAGAGATTGCCTTAAGAAAGATATTAGATGATATTAAAAGAGTTGAAGGGGCTAGGGATATCTCTGATTTAGAGGAAAAAATAAAATTAACATATGATCTTAAACAAGCAGAACTTGAACTTGAGGAGGCTAGAGTTATGGACCTTGATCAGGAAATGTTAAGAGATGAATTCGTTTCTCAATTTAGGCAACAAAGTTTATTGGAGAGAATAAATGCTGAAGAACAAGCAGCTTTAGATCAATTAGATGCTTACGAGAAGGATATAGATAACTTCTTGTTTTATCAAATGCGTAAAGCTGATATACAGAATTATTTCTCTGAGGAGAGAGCTAAATATATGATGAAAGAACTTGAGGCTTTCGAAATTATGACAGAAGGTATGGCTAGATTGTTTGGGGAACAATCAGCTGTTGGAAAGGCTTTTGCTGTTGCAAATGCCACTATAAATACATATTTAGCAGCTTCACAAGTTTTGAAAGACGAATTAATACCCACTCCCTTAAAACCAGTTGTGATGGCAGGAATAATAGCCGCAGGATTGGGTAATGTAAGAGAAATATTAAAAGTTGATGAAACTGGTGGAGGCAGATTGAAAGGTGGAGGTGTTAGAGCAGCAAATGTAGAGGCTCCTGATTTTAATATAGTGGGTGCTTCGCCTCAATCACAGTTGGCTCAATCTGTTTCTTCACAACAACAAAAACCATTGAGAGCATTTGTAGTATATAAAGATATTAAAAATGCAGGAGATTTTGACAGAAATACAATAAGTGGTCCTGCTACTTTTGGTTAAAATATAGAACGTATCAAGAATAAATAGTTAATTATATATGGAACGTATTATTGAACTTATTATAGACGAGGAAAATGAGTTTAGCGGTATCGAAGCTATCTCAATAGTCGAAAATCCTGCCATAGAAGAGGATTTTATAGCCCTAAAAGAACATAAAGAGGTTAAACTTGCTGAAGTAGATAAGGAGAAGCGAATTTTGATGGGGGCAGCCCTAATTCCTAATAAAAAGATATATAGAAACAGTGGTGAAGAGGAATATTACATCTTTTTCTCTGAAGAAACCGTTAGAAAGGCCTCAGAACTGTTTTTAATGAAGGGTAATCAAAATAATAGCACTCTAGAGCATCAAATTCAGTTAGAAGGGATGTCTGTTGTTGAATCTTGGATTATAGAAGACGAAAAACAAGACAAATCTAGAAAATATGACTTCAATTTACCTGTAGGTACTTGGATGGTGTCTGTAAAAGTAAATAATGACGATGTTTGGGAGCAAGTTAAAGCAGGTGAAGTCAAAGGATTCTCTATTGAGGGGTATTTTGCAGATAAAATGGAGCGTCCTAAGGAGTCTATAGAGGAGAAATTCTGTTCAGAGTGTCTAGAGGAACTAAACGCAGAATATGAGCTGTTAGAAGCCCTTGAAATGCTTTCTGAGGAGGTTGAGTTAGAATCTTATGGAGGATATCCACAATCTGCATCAAATAATGCCAAATTAGGGATTGAAAGAAACAAAGAATTAGGTAATAAATGTGCTACGCAGGTTGGTAAGGTTAGAGGACAGCAATTAGCTAGAGGTGAGAAGTTTACATTACCTACACTGAAGAGAATTTACTCTTATTTAAGTAGAGCTGCTGAATATTATGATCCTAGTAAGCCAGATGCTTGTGGCACAATTAGTTACTTGCTATGGGGAGGTAAAAGTATGCTTAATTGGACTGAATCTAAACTGAAAGGGTTAGAAGAATTAGAAGATGTTAATCCTTGTCAAGAAGGCTATGAAATGATTGGTTTTAAAACCAAAAATGGAGTAAAAGTACCTAATTGCGTACCTAAACAATAAATATGGCTACGACTAAAAACACCTCATATAGAGTACACGTTCAAGATACTACCCAGGCCGAGGTAGATTCGGTAAATATAGAGAATGGTGCAATGCTTCGTACAGATGATGCTCTGTATATGGGGCATAACGGGCAAAATGTAATTGTGTACCCACAAACAGGAGGTTTAAATTTAGGTTGGGCAAGATACAATGACACTTTTTACACAGGTCTAGGAGAGGGAGATTCCAATAAACTACTTTTGTCAGATGGTATCGAGGTTACCTTGCCTAATAACGGAGGAACTGTAACAAGAAGCCATCCAAGTATAGATTTCTACGATGTAGCAAATCAAAAGTTTGTAGGCTTAAATGAGAATGATGTTTATGCGGTAACTGTTGTGTTTAAAAAGAGTGCAGCAAATGCCAATCAAACTCATTTAGATTTTAAACTTACAGGAGCAGATGACTACGACAGAATCAATATGGCATTAGGGTTTTATAAAGGAAACGATGAAACGCAGAACCAACATATAATGCTCCAATATTATTTAGATGCAAATGCCTTAGCAAATGGTCTTACACCAAAGGTGACTGCTGATGGTGGTAATGCTAAAATTTGGGGTATTATCTTTTTTATACAACGTACACAAAACGCAGGATAATGAAAAACAAAATGAAAGCTACACCAAGCTACTCTTCACCTAAAGGTGGTAGTAGAGGCTGTCTTTGCAAAGATGGTAAAAAATATTCAAGAAAATGCTGTGACGGTTCTTTACAGGCTCAAGGGGTTGGTAATGTGACTGGTGACGGAACTTGAAAATACAACAATATATTTTTAATCAGTAATAATTATAAACATCAATTTTTATGAAAGCAACAGAAATCGTTTCTAAATTAAAGGATGTGCTTTTATCTTCAACTGAAGAAGCTGAAACTCAAGAAGCTGTACAACAAGAAGTGCAGGAAGATGTACAAGAAGAAGTACAACTTGAGTCTGCAACTGAAAAAGTTAATGAAGAAGAAGAAGTACAGTTAGAGGAGGCTCCCGAATTGGAGGCTTCTGAAGAGGTTGAGGCTATGGAGCCAAAATCTGAAATGTCTTATGCTACCAAAGAAGAATTAGCTGAGGTTAAGGCTATGGTAGAAAAGCTAATGGGTCAATTAGAGGCTAATGAAGAGTCTAAGCAAGAAGTTCCTCAAGAATTATCTGCTGACGAAGAGCCTTTAACTCACAGCCCAGAAAACTCAACAGAGAGCAAGAATTTACATTTATACTCTCAAAACGCACCTGCAACTACTCTTGACAGAGTCTTAGCAAGATTAAATAAATAATAAATATCTAAATTACCAAAAATGGCAACAACTACATCAATTACTACTACTTATGCAGGAGAGTTTGCAGGTGAATATATCGCTGCTGCTCTACTCGAAGGTTCTACTATCGCTAACGGTGGTATTACTGTAAAACCGAATGTAAAGTTAAAAGAGGTTATCAAAAAAGTAGCTACTGACGATATCGTTAAGGACGCAACTTGTGATTTTGATCCTACTTCAACTGTTACACTTACTGAAAGAATCCTTCAACCAGAGGAGCAACAAGTCAATCTACAACTTTGTAAGAAAGACTTTATCTCTGACTGGGAAGCACTTTCTATGGGATATTCTGCTCACAGCAATATGCCCTCTAAATTCTCTGACTTCTTAATTGCACACGTTGCAGCTAAAGTTGCGCAAAGAACTGAGCAATCTATCTGGGCAGGTAATACTTCTACAAACGGTCAGTTTAATGGATTATCTACACTATTAGGAGCGGATGCTGCTTTACCTGTTGCAAACGAAATTGCAGGTACTACAGTTACTGCTGCTAACGTAATCACTGAGTTGGGTAAAATCGTAGATGCTGTTCCTTCTGCTCTTTACGGTGCTGAAGATTTAAACATCTATGTGTCTCAAAATATTGCTAGAGCTTATGTAAGAGCTTTAGGTGGATTTGGTTCTAGCGGACTAGGTGCTGCAGGTACAAATGCAATGGGTACTCAGTGGTGGAATAACGGTTCATTATCTTTTGACGGAGTAAAAATCTTTGTTGCTAATGGACTTGCTTCTGATACTGCTATCGCTGCTGAAAAATCTAACTTATTCTTTGGTACAGGTCTATTGTCTGACCACAACGAAGTTAAAGTTATCGATATGGCTGATCTTGACGGTTCTCAAAACGTAAGAGTCGTAATGAGATTTACTGCAGGTGTACAGTATGGTATTGTTGATGACATCGTAACTTACGGTATCACTAACTCTGCTAACTAAGAATAATAATTAATTAACTAATAAGGGTGGGTAAGCCGAAAAGCCTACCTACCCTTTTTTAATACCTTATAATATGGCTTGTGATTTAACTAAAGGCAGAAAAGAACCCTGCAAAGACGTAGTTGGTGGTCTGAACGCAATCTATTTCATCGACTATGGTGATTTAGGTACAGTAACAGAAACTAATGATGAGATTACGGATTTATCTGGTACTTTTACTGCTTACAAATATGAATTGAAGGGTAATAGTAGCTTCGAGCAATCTATTTCTTCTTCAAGAGAGAATGGTACAACATTCTTTGAGCAAACGCTAAACTTGACTCTCAAGAAACTTTCTAAGGAAGACCATAAAGAGATTAAGTTATTAGCATACGGAAGACCTCACGTTGCTGTTGAAGACTATAATGGAAATGTATTCGTTATGGGTCTTGAACACGGAGCTGATGTGTCTGGAGGAACAATTGTTACTGGTGCTGCTATGGGGGATTTAAGTGGTTATACACTTACTTTATCTGCTATGGAAGTAAAACCTGCTAACTTTGTTGCTTCACCTACTGCTGCTGATCCATTCGCAGGAATGAGTTCCGCTACAGTTACTATTACTGAGGGAACAAACTCTTAATAGTATTTTTCATTTGATAATTATAGGGTGGCTGTTTGGTCACCCTATTTTTTTTGAACATAAATAACCTTTTTTAGTTATACTTATATGATAAGGTTATTACCAAACACAAACGCTCAGACCATAAGTATTGTCCCTAGGGAATATACTGAGGCTAGTGATTTAAAGTTAGTGATTATAGAAGATGGGACTAGAAAGACGGAGACTTTAGAATCTTTAACATCTACTATAAATGGCAACTTTTTAGACATAGAATGCACTTTTAGTATACTTTCAGAGGAAAGTAGTTATTCTATAGAGATTAAGCAAGGTGATACTTTACTTTACAGAGATAAGGTTTATTGCACTTCTAAGACAGATACTACAATATCACACACAATAAACACTGACCAATATAATCAGTACGATTCTGAAACAGAAGGGCAACAATACATAATAATATGAGTCGAAAAACTATTAAATCAGCCAGGAAGATTGAAGCCCCAAAAGAGGTTAAAAACAGTATGAGGGTTTTAAATCTATCTGGTTATGAAATCCCAAGCATAAAAGAAAACACTAGAAATGATTGGGTTGAGTACGGTGATGATAATGACTATTTCACTGAACTTATCGAAAGGTATTTAGGCAGCCCCACAAACTCAAGATGTATCAATGGTATTGTTGATATGGTTTATGGTAGGGGACTAAATGCAACAGACTCAAAAGAGAAGCCTGAGATGTTTGGCAAGATGCAGAGTATACTTAGGTCGAGCGATGTCAAGAGAATGGTTAACGACCTCAAGATGTTAGGTCAGGCAGCTATTCAGGTTGTATATAAAAATGGTAAGAAAGAAATAGCAGGTCTTTATCATTTCCCTATGGAAACTCTAAGAGCTGAGAAGGCTAAGGATGGGAAGGTAAAAGGATATTACTATCATCCCGATTGGTCTAATATAAAGCCCTCTGACAAGCCAAAAAGAATACCTTCATACAAGAATGGTAGTAGAACAGAGAAGATTGAAATATACTGCGTTAAACCATATAGAGCAGGATTCTATTATTACTCCCCTGTAGATTATCAAGGATGTCTTCAGTATTGTTCTTTAGAGGAAGAGGTGTCTAATTATCATTTAAACAATATTAAGAATGGTCTACAACCTTCTTTATTGTTAAACTTTAATAATGGTATACCTTCTGACGAAGTTCAAGAAAGAATAGAAAGAAAAATATATGATAAATTCAGTGGGTCTTCTAATGCAGGTAGATTTATATTAGCATTCAACGAGAGTTCAGAGGATCAGTCTACGGTTGAACCTATACACCTTCCGGATGCTCACGCTCAATATGAGTTTTTGGCTAAGGAGAGCAGAGAAAAGATTATGATAGGTCACGGTGTTGTATCACCTATTCTTTTAGGTATTAAAGACAATACTGGATTTGGCAATAATGCAGAGGAGCTTAGAACTGCATCTATTCTTATGGATAATATAGTTATTAGACCATTTCAAACTTTACTTATTGATGCTTTCAAGGAATTGCTTTCTTACAATGGCATTATGCTAGACTTATACTTTACAACTCTTCAACCAATTGAGTTTACTGAACTTGATAATATTGCAACTAAGATTAAGAGAGAGGAAGAAACTGGTGAGAAATTGTCTAGTCAAAAGGTTGAATTAGATGAAGATGAATTGTTAAACATAGAGGTTGAATCTGAAGAAGTAGAACCTAACGAGGAAGAATAATATGAAGGCATTATTTATAACATTAAAAGAACTAAAGAGAAAGTCAATATTTGACGGTAATCTAGATGCTGATAAATTGATTCAATTTGTTGAGGTGGCTCAAGACACTGAAATTCAGCAGTTCCTAGGGACTAATCTTTATGAGAAATTACAAGCGGATATCATAGGAGATACGCTATCTGGAAACTATCAAACCTTAGTGAATGAATATATTAAGCCAATGCTTATTTGGTATACTCAAGCGACTTATATTCCTTATGCAGCATATCAAATATCTAATGGTGGAATATATAAGCATAATTCAGAGAATGCTACATCTGTAGATGAATCTGAGATTAGAACTTTAGCCTCTCACGCAACTGAGACTGCTGAGTTTTATACACAGAGATTTATGGATCATATGAATTATAACAGTGCTTTATACCCTGAGTATATAAGTAATCAAAATGATGGTATGTACCCAGAAAGAGATGTAAACTTTACTGGATGGGTTTTATAATGAAGAAAAAAAAGAGGAAGGTTTATAGACCAAAAAAAGAAAACGAAATTAAATTAAATAGTTATTTAAAAAAGAGAGATGGCGAATCAAATAAATTGGGGTAAAGTATATTGTGATATGGAGACCAATGATGCTTTTGGTGTCGATGAACAATGGTCAACATTCGCAATAAACGATTTATCTGCTCCGACTTGTTGGAGTCTTGTTCCAGTAACACCGTTTACAGCGGACTTGATTAGCTATTTTGGAGGAAATTTAACAGCAGATAACGCAGTATTTAAAGCAGATAAAACACAATTATAAATAAAATAAAATGGCAATAGACCCAAGCAAATTAGTTGGTGTAGGTACAACCGCTAACGACAATACAGGAGATCCTTTAAGGGATGCCTTTGTTAAGATTAATAATAACTTTACTGAGTTATATATAGAGCCATCCATAAGCCTTGTTGGTAACATACTAACCTTAACAAGACCAGATGATTCAACTAGCACAGTAGATTTAGCACCTTACCTAGATGAGGATGCTAGAGCAATTTCAAGTGGAACATTAAGTGGTGGAATTGTAACGTTTACAAGAGACGATGCTTCAACATTTACGCTTGATTTGTCAGACTTATTGGACAACACCAATATTGTGACAAGTGTAAACACACAAACGGGAGCGGTTGTTTTAGATGCTGACGATATTGATGACACATCAACAACAAACAAATTCACATCTTCAGCCGATATTTCAAAATTAGCGGGTATTGAAGCGGGTGCAGAAGTTAATACTGTTGATTCCGTTGCGGGTAAAACAGGAGTAGTAACTTTAGTTAAAGGAGATGTTGGACTTGGAAATGTTGATAATACAAGTGATGCAAACAAACCAATATCTACTGCAACACAAACAGCATTAAATTTAAAGTACGATGCTAGTAACCCTGCAGGATATACAAGTAACGTAGGAGATATTACTAGTGTTGTAGCAGGAGATGGACTTACAGGCGGTGCAACAGATGGTGATGCTACTTTAAATGTAGTGGGTGGAGATGGTATTACTGCTAATGCTGATGAAGTTGAGGTTACTGTTGATGATTCTACTATTGAATTATCTGCAACTGATGGAACTGGAGCTGTTAGAATAAAAGATTTAGGTATTACTACAGCTAAATTAGCAAACGACGCAGTTACTCACGACAAATTAGAAGCAAGATATACAACAACTGCTGCATCAGTTACAACTTCAGGAGCAACTACAATAGATTGGTCGACAGCAGCATCTTTTCCTATTACTATGGGAGGTGCACACACTTTAAACTTTTCTAACTATAAAAAAGGTCAAGTAATTGATTTAATTATAAGCGGAGCGTATGCAGTAACATTAGGGACTACAACAGGAACACCTGTTTTTAATAAAGTAGGCACTCAAAGTTATGACACAACTACAACAAACATTATTCAAGTAATGTGTACAGATGACGATTCAACACCAAATTTCTTTTTTGCAATAGGCACTTACGCAGTTGCACAACCTTAATAGATATGAAAGCAATACAAATAGACGGAGCAATAAAAAAATATAATACAATCCCAAAAGCGTGGGGTAATACTATTGGAGGATTTGATTTATTATCTTCTACCGAATGGGAGGCAGCAGGATTCTACGATGTAGTTACACCTAGTTATGATTCAGTAACTCAATACTTAGGAGACTTAGAATGGGATGCCGATAGTAGTACTTTTACTTATCCCGTAATAAATAGAACTTGGACACAAACAGTAGCTGAACTTAAAGAGACAAAGATTGCGAACCTAAAGGCTATCTATAATAGAAAACTATCTGAAACAGATTGGTATATTGTAAGAGAAGCAGAAGGTGGAACTGTGACACCTCAATCTATATTAGACGATAGAGCAGCATTAAGAACTGAATGTGGAACTAAAGAAGGGGAGATTAACGCACTTACAACTAAAGCAGCGGTAGTTTCTTATTCTTTACCAAACTTTATCTAATGGGTTTTAATAAGAAATTCTTTACAACAGGAGGTATTGTAGCCTCTTCTGCTGCAGCACCTGTAATAAATACAGATAATTTCGCACCTGTTACATATACGGGAAACGGAGGCACACAATCAATTTCTTCGCTTGATTTCCAACCTGATTTGGTTTGGATAAAGGGAAGAGATAGCGGTTCTTCTTCAAGTGGAAACCCTGTGTTATTTGATTCAGTTAGGGGCTTAACTGCTCCGCATTTTTTAGCAAGTAATTTTACATATGGTGAATTTGGAAATGCTAATTCAGGGGTAACTTCTTTTAATTCTAATGGTTTTACAGTAGTCGATGACGCTAATGGTGGCGCAAATGTTAATGGAGCAAGTGGGGGTGTTTATTCTAATGGTTCTTACGTTGCTTGGTGTTGGAAAGCAGCAGGTGCAGCAAATACCTTTAATGTATTAGAAGGAGGGACTGTAACTACAGATTCTACTGCAAGTGGTGCAGGTATTACTGCAGGAACAATAACAACAGGATGGGAAGTATCAGCTAATAGAGATGCAGGGTTTAGTATTGTTAGTTATACGGGTTCTGCTACTGCTAATCAAACAATAGGACACGGTCTTTTACAAACTCCTGAATTAATTATTGTAAAAAACAGAGATGAGACTGGAAACGGTTGGGCAGTACAATCTTCAGCAATGGGGGGAGCGGATTGGCATATGTTATTGAACAGTACTCAAGAAAGACGAAATAATGTTGATTGGATTTGGAATGATACAGAACCAACAAGTACTGTTTTTACGGTTGGTCAATTTGGATTAACAAACCAAAGTCCTGATAGATTTATAGCCTACTGCTTCCATTCAGTAGATGGGTATCAGAAGGTGGGGAGTTATCAAGGAAGTGGTGTAGCAGGTAAAAAAGTTTATACAGACAGTAATGGAGACGGAACAGGTACAGGTGCATTTCAACCACGTTTTATAATTATAAAAAGAACAGATTCTGCAACCGACTGGTATATGATTGACTCTTTACGTGGGGGGAGTAAGGTTTTGTGGGCTGATTTATCTAATTCAGAAGAAACATATACTGCCACAAGTTTTGATTCAAATGGCTTTACACTAAATTGGACTCACGGGTATGTAAACGCATTAAACGGAACTTACATCTATTTAGCAATAGCATAAAACAATGGAAGATTTGAAGATATACGGATTCAACGCAATAGCATTAGCATTATCAATAACAGAGATTAATCCCTATCTTCAGACGATTTCTCTTCTCTTAGCAATAGGATATACAGCAATTTCAATAAGCAAAAAACTAAAATGAGTAGTAAGATAGATATTAACGGAGATGGCAAGGCTGATTTTTCTGTATCGCCAACTCAAATTATTTCGGTAGCTGTAATGTTTGCTTCCATTATTGGTTCTTACTATACTTTGAGTGCCAAGATAGATGCTAATACTGCGGAAGTTACTAAACTTAAATACAACGAGAAAGAGTACACTTGGAAAGCACAAAGACAACTCGAAGCAGAAGTAAGGGAAATTACTTTAGAGATGAGGGACTTTATGAAAGATTTAGAATACTTAAAAAAGAAATAAAGGAAATAAGTTGCCCTTTAAGACAGCTTTTGTATATTAATAGGAAATATATTACTTATGGAAACGATAGTTATTATTTTATCAATCTTGTTATTTGCCGTTGTTATTATGATGGGATTAACAGTTTACGGACTTTTCACAGATAAAGACAAGGATGGTATTCCTGATGCTTTAGAGGCAAAGTTCAAAGAACTAAAAGAAGAAATTAGTAAACTAAAAAAATGAAGTACTTTACTCTTGATGAGTTTGATTGTCCTTCTTTGCCTAATTCAGGTAAGAATATGGACACAAACTTCCTTACAAAACTTGAAGAGGCAAGAGAGATTGCAGGTGTACCCTTTAAAATCACATCAGGGTATCGTACAAAAGAACACAACGAAGCAGTCGGTGGAGTGGCTAATTCCTCACATCTTATTGGAGTTGCATCCGACATTGCAGTATCAAGTGGAAGTGAAAGATACATTATCCTTAATGCTTTGCTTAAAGCAGGATTCAAACGCATTGGAGTTGCAAAGACTTTCATCCATTGTGACACCGACCCTAACAAACCTAACTCCGTTTGGACTTACTAATACTGTAGGTAATACGCTATGGGTAAAGCATTAAATCGTAGAGGTAAATACAGTCATTGTACAAGAGCGCAAAAGAACGGTAGAAACAAACCTGCTAAGAAGAAATGAGTGATAGAAAGAAGTTTAAAGATACCCAAGTAGGTAAATTTCTTTTAGATAAGATACCAGACGTTGTACAGGCTGTAGCAGGAGATACTTTAGCAGGAAACGTAATACAAGCCATTATAGGGGGTTCTGAGATGTCAGAAGCGGATAAGTCCGTAGCCTTAAAGAAACTTGAATTAGAGAGAGCTGAGATAGATGGAGTAACTCGTAGGTGGGTAGCAGATGCTCGTTCAGGTAGTTGGTTAGCAAGTAATGTTAGACCATTAACTTTAGCATTCTTTTCTATTTCCTATGTTATAGGTTGGTTTTATGGGTTAGAATTAACTTCAATAACTGGATTACTTTCGGTTGTTATTGGTGGGTATTTTGGTTCAAGGGGTGTAGAAAAAGTATTTGGTAACAAACTTCATAAATAAACATAGTATATATAAACTTAGTATATACACAAAAGAAAAGAAAGAAAGCAGAACAACTACAAAGAAGAAAAAAGAAAGAAAAGAAAAAGCCCCCCAAGAAAAACAAACAATCTAAAGTTAGCTGATCCAACTGTATTCCTACAGAAGTTTGGTAATTTTTAAGGTAGATTTACTGCTACCGTTCTGCAAATATATAATTTTTTTATTAATTTTACGAAATGGAATATAAATATTTTCGTTTCGAGGAATTTGATTCTCCTGATCAACCAGGTTCTGGTTATAAATATATGGATAGAGAATTTATCGAAATGCTAGATGAAGCTAGGGATATAGCAGGTATCAGATTCAAGATACTTAGTGGTTATGTTAGTAGCACCTATAATAAGATACATTACAAGGCTTCTACGACATCTTCTCACTTGATAGGTAGGGCAGCCCATATTGAGTGTGTAAACGCAGGAAAACGGCTTAAAATAGTCGAGGCATTGTCTATGGTTGGATTTAGAAGGCTTGGTTTAGGTAGAAAATACATTCACGTTGATAATGACGATCAAAAACCTAATATGATTTGGTTTATAACGTAAATTGTATTAATTTTATAGTGCAATTAATCGGATATTAATTCTTGGATGAAGAAGGGAGGTGAACAGTAGTAGCCTCTCTTTTTTTTTACATATATGTTAAAATTTGTTAAAATATATGTTTATAATATTTTTTTTGTAAATTAGCTCAAAATTAATAACAATGAAACACTTTTATGATTTATCGTCTTACTTCACACAAAGGATACAAGCCTTGGAAGATAAGACTAGAGAACAGAGCGAGGAGATTGACAGATTGCGAACCTTCTTGTTTGAGGTAACTGACCCGGAATGCCCAGAGATGTATAAGGATGTGGTAAGGAAGGAAATAGTTAAGGCAGAATTATAACCGATTAATTTTTATTATTATGAATCAAGAAGATTTAGAAAATGCAATTAGGTTTCTTGAGGACCTACGTTGCATAAAGAAAAAGTATGACTTAGATTATCA
>Ga0129345_1000501_pt1 | contig 14270 bp, 5 predicted proteins | sample CPBDNA_FD_94425 | JGI IMG/M metagenome (GOLD analysis project Ga0129345, IMG submission 94425) | Freshwater to marine salinity gradient microbial communities from Chesapeake Bay, USA - CPBay_Sum_20_0.8_DNA | ecosystem: Environmental > Aquatic > Marine > Coastal | place: USA: Chesapeake Bay...
ATCTTCCCAGATGGCACATCTTCTTATGGAAGAGTATTCCCAGTTCTAACTTCTATAAGTTCTACTACTTTCACTATGAATGCTGGAGTTTCTACAATTCCACATATATTTGAAGGATGGTCTGAGATTGGAATTACTACATTCTCTTACTATGAGGTCACTGGACTATCAACTGTGACAACATCTACAAATCATGAGTTTGCAGTTGGAGATAAAGTAACTTTAGCTGGACTTGCGTTTACTTGCGATTCGCAATACGTGGGTCTAACTACAACAATTTTCCCAGATGGTACTTCGGAATATGGTTACACTTTCACTGTTACTGCAGTTAATAGTGCAACAGAGTTTGAGTTTCTTGCTGGAATATCTACTATCGTACACTACTACACTGGTGGTGGACATACCAAGAAAGTTCCAACGGTTCAAAGAGTTTTAAGATATACTGATGATAGTACTGATGGAGCTAGGGACTTTAGAGTAGTTTCTATTGGATCTACCAATGAGTTTACTGTTTTAGCTGGTTCTATTTCAACAATACCGCACTATTATACTCAAGGCGGAATAGTAACATTCAAACAATATGAACCTTTCATTTTGACAGTTGAAGAGGTACAAACTGATACATTTGCTGGTTTCTATCCAGGTCAGTTTATACAGTTTGATGATATTTCTACATTCTTTAATGGATTTAGGAAAAAGTTTACACTTGCAACCACACTTAATGGAGTAAGAACTGTTATAGGACTTAAAGTTCCAGATGGAACTGACTTAGATATAACTAATAACATCTTCATCTATATTAATGATGTGTTACAAGTTCCCGGTACATCATATTCGTTCTCTGGAAGTAGAATAACTTTCACTGAGGCTCCAAAAGCTGGATCAAAGTGTGTTATCCTTTACTATAGAGGATCTTCAGTTGACGTTGAATTGATCGATCCACCAAAAACAATTAAACCAGGTGATAATATTGTTATTCAGGAAAATCCACTAGATCCTTATGATATTTCACAATTTGATAGAGTTGTTAAAAAGATTGTTACTTCGGATCAATTAGAAACTTTCAATTATTATTCTGTTGGTATTATTACCGATCCAACAAGAGTAAGACCACTGACATGGAAGAAACAACTTAGTGACACTGTTATCAGTGGAACACTTTATTCTAAGTCTAGACCAAGTTTGCAGAGTGGCGTTAGACCTTTTGCTACAGTAATTAAAAAGATTCTACCAGATGACACATCAATCTATGTTGATAATGCATACCCACTGTTTACGGATATTGATAAACTTTCTGAAGATATTAGAGACATTTTAATTTTAGAGAATAAAACAGTTGAACAGTGTCTTACTGAGACCGTAGTTGCCACTTCATCCACAGTTTCTACTATTAATATTACAAATGGTGGAGTTGGATATGCAAATACGTTATCTCCAAAAGTTATTATTTCCGAGTCATCTATCAATCAAAAAGATCCAATTTTCAATTGGAAGGGTTCTACTGGTTTGACCACAACATATTCTTTAAATTCTTTGAAATTCAATGATAGATTTGTTGCTGTTGGAGCCAATGCTGTTTATGCAACAAGTTATGATGGAATAGATTGGCAAATCGGCACAGTTGGTTTTGGCCAAACTCAGAGTATAGATTTCAATTCTATTGAGTCTGTTGGTATTGGTACAAGTAATTTATTAGTTTCTGTTGGTAGTCTCGGTAAAATTGTAAAAGCAACAGACTATAATACCTCCACTTCAGTTTGGGAACAAATTCCTTTGAAGGAAGATGTTGCTCTTCCTGGGTTTGGTGTTATTAATCAAGTGGGCAGTGGATATACTGGAACATTTAATCAAATTGTATATTCCAGCGTTACTGATAGTTGGGTAGCTGTTGGAGCTGCAGGATCCATATTTGTTGCTACTGGAGTAACCACCGACGCATTTATCAATAGATTCTCATCTACTCTTTCTGATCTCAATAGTGTTGCATTTGGTGCAGAATATTTTGTCGCAGTCGGCGCGGATGGAGTTATTAGAACTTCTAACAATGGTGCAATTTGGGAAAATGCATCTTCCCCAGTTTCCACTAACTTGAATAAAGTAATCTATGCTGATGGAAGATTTGTGGCTGTTGGTAATAATGGAAAGGTTTTACGTAATCTCACAAGAGATACATATGAAATTATTGCAAATAATTTGGGAACTCTTGATATTACCAATGTTTATTACAGTTATGGATTCTACGTCGCTACTGTTTCCAATGGTGATGTATACTATTCATTTGATCTGTCTGATTGGATTTATAGATCTACAAAACAATCCAATTATATAAATGACTTTGTGTTTGAAGATAGTCTTGGTTCTGATGGCAGGTATGTTATTGTTGGAGTCGGTGCTACAGCAATGTATGCAGAACCAGTTCTCAATAGAGCCACTGCAATCTCATCAGTAACCAATGGAGTTGTTACTTCTATAGAAGTTGATAATCCTGGTTTTGGTTATGATCCAAATAATCCACCTCCAGCTATAGTTGAACTTGATACTTATAAGACTGAAACTGTAAAATCTTTTAAAGTAGTTGGTGATTTTGGAATTATTATTGGTATTCAAACTTACATTAGTGGAACACCTGGAATTGGAACAACTTCTCCAAAAATTTCCTTTACCTTGAAATCTGAACAATATGATAATAGTACTCTAGGTATTGGATATTCATCACTCAATGTTTTAGGAGTTACGAATAGTCAATTATCCAAGGGTGATTATTTTGTCATTACAGATAGTAACGTTGAAACTGGTGGAAATCTGATTGGAATTTCAACACTTCTTGGGGGAATGTCAAGTTATCCAGATTCCGTTGTCGGGGTTGCTACACAGTTCTTAGATGGAGTTTATAGAGTAGAAGATGTTACGACACCTTCGATCGGCATTGTTACGGTAACATGTAATTTTGCTCCTATGATTGATAATTATGTACAGGTCTGGCCTAGAGGTGAAAATGATACTGGAGTTAATACTGGTGGATTCTATGGAAGATATAGTTGGGCAAAGATCTATGATTATCAAAATAGAATCTTGGGCGATCCACAAACATTTGATGTATTCATTGACAATGGAATTACCGGATTATCTACATCTCCAAAAGTTTTAAGAACAAGAACTGTAGTTAGTCAATAAAAGGTGACTAAATAAAAAAAAGTATAGTTAACAATGCCCGCTATAATATCGGATCAATTCAGAATTCTGAATGCAGAAAACTTTGTCAAAAGTGTTTCTGGCGTAGGTGACACTTCAAACAAATATTATACTTTCATCGGACTTCCGAATAGCAACGATTCGGCTGCTGGTGGATCTCCAACTTGGTCTTCCAATACTCCATCTCCTGTTGATGGATTTAGGGAAGAGTACCAAGTTAAAGAAAGTATTATATCTTTGAAACAGATAACAAATCAAGATGTACGGAGACTGGTTAGAAAGGTAAATTGGGTGGCTGGAAATACTTATGAAATGTATAGACATGACTATAATGTTTTTAATGTAACTCCAGTTACTTCTCAGACTGGACTTTATGAAGCAAATTATTATGTCATAAACGAGGACTTGAGAGTTTATGTTTGTCTGCAGAATGGAACTGACCCAGAAAATCCTAAAGGAAGACCATCTTTCGACCAACCTACATTTATTGATCTAGAGGCAAGAGCTGCGGGTGCAAGTGGTGACGGATATATTTGGAAATATCTTTATACTATTAAACCATCAGAGATTGTAAAATTTGACTCTATTGAGTACATTCCAGTTCCAGATAGTTGGGGGGAATCTGGAGAGTCAATCGCAACAAAAAATAATGCGGTTGATGGGAAAATAGAAGTCGTTTTGGTTAATAATAGAGGTGCAAATTATCAGCCAATCTCTACGTCTTTTTCAAATGTTCCAATTTTGGGAGATGGATCTGGTGGAAAAGCTACTATTACGATCGATTCTTTTGGTAAAGTATCTGAAATTTTTGTTACGGACGGTGGTAAAGGATATACTTATGGAACCATACAATTCTATCCTGGAGCTCCAGGGTCGGAAATTAATGGTCCACTAAGTCAGTTGAGTAATACTGGAATTGGTACAACGTCCATATCATCATTTAACGTTATTATTCCACCAAAAGGTGGACATGGATATGACGTTTATAGAGAACTTGGTGCATACAGAGTCCTCTTATATTCAAGATATGAAACTTTGGAGAGCAATCCTGATATTATTTTAGGTAATGATTTTGCTAGAGTGGGAATATTGAAGAATCCTACTATTGTTGGTAGTGATGTTCAAGTTTTAGATGCTTCGGTTGTTAGTGGATTAAATGCATTGAAACTGGCCGGTGTTACAACAAACACAACTTATGGTGTTGATTCGGTTATCAAACAAACCGTTGGTTTGGGGTCTACTGCGATTGGATATGTTGCATCATGGGATCCAATAACCGGAGTATTAAAGTACTATCAACCAACAGGACTGGCTTCAAGTGAAACTGGATTTAAAATTATTCCTTTTACTGCAACTCCAGACGTTGGATATGGATTGACCATCAATTGTTCATCTATTGTTGGACCAACTTTGCAAATTAATTCTGGATTTAGTGGTGTAACTACCACAATAAATAATAGAATATACCAGTTAGGTCAAGATTTCGTATCTGGAATTTCTACTGCTGAGTATAACAAAAAATCTGGGGATGTTATTTACTTGGATAATAGACAACCTATTCCGAGATCTGCCAACCAAAAGGAAGACATTAAAATTGTATTGGAGTTTTAAATAAAAATGGCACAAAATACAAATCTAAACACATCCCCATATTTTGACGATTTTGATGTAACTAGAAATTATCAACGAGTCTTATTTAAGCCAGGAACTCCAATCCAAGCTAGAGAACTGACAACACTACAGTCAATTCTTCAAAATCAAGTTGAAAAATTTGGCAAACACTTTTTCAAAGAGGGTCAAGTAGTAATTCCAGGAAATACTGCTTATGATTCTGAGTACACATGTGTTCAGATTGACCCAACTCACTTGGGAATTCCAGTATCTACATATATTGAATATTTGGTAGGGAAGAGAATTAAAGGCGAGACGAGTGGAGTTTTTGCCAAAGTTGAAAGATATATCACTAGCGATGAGTCGGAAAGAGATAATTATACTCTATACATAAAATATCAAAGTGCAAGTGAAGATGATTTTTCTACAAGTACATTTGTGGATGGTGAAAATCTTATCGTTTTGGATAATGTTGATTATGGTTTAGGTGTTATTAGAACTGAATCTTCATTTGCTACTACAATCATTGAAGGTTCAGTTGCTACTGGATCTGCGATCAAAATTGAAGAAGGTGTATATTTTATAAGAGGATTTTTCGTAGATGTCTTTCCTCAGGCAGTAATATTAGATCAATATACCAATGTCCCAAACTATAGGGTTGGCCTATCTATTTTCGAGGACATTGCTGTACCATCTCAATCAAATCAAGACTTATTTGATAATGCAAGAGGATTTTCAAACTTTGCTGCTCCTGGTGCAGACAGATTAAGAATTACGGCCACTCTCATTAAAAAATCACTAGATGACTTTAATGATGAGAATTTTGTTGAGTTGGTTAGAATTGAAAATGGAATTATTAAAAAAGTTCCAAAAAAAGAAGATGCTCCCAAACTTATTACAGATGAGTTGGCCAGAAGAACCAACGAAGAGTCTGGAGATTACTATGTAAAACCATTCAGTGTAATTGCTAAAGAATCTTTAAACAATAAGATTGGAAATAATGGTGTTTATAACGTAGGTCAATTAACAAAACAAGGAAATACTCCATCAAATGATCTACTAGCACTACAAATATCTCCAGGAAAGGCTTATGTGAGGGGATATGAAGTAGAGACTCTTATAACTGTAAACGCAGATTTGGAGAAACCAAGAACAACCGAAAGCGTCAAGGATATAACAGTTCCATTTAGTCTTGGAAATCAAGTTGAAGTTGATAATGTCTATGGAACACTCCCCGTTGGATATGGTGTCAGTAGTCAGGTAACTTTATATTCAGAAAGAACTGTAACTCCTGGTGTTGCTGCTGGAATTCCCATTGGAATAGGTAGGGTATATGATCTGAAATTAAAAAATGCAGAATATCAAGGTCCTGAGACTGTTTTTGAAGCCTCCGCTTTTGACTTGCAAACATATACTTATTTGCAATTAAATACATCAATATCTTTAACTGTACCTGCTTATGTTGAAGGTAAGAATAGTTCTGCATCTGGATTTTTGGTTTCCGATGTAAACAACAGTAGTCAAATAGTACTCTATCAAGCTTCTGGTGAGTTTACTATCGGAGAACAATTGCAGATTGATGGTGAAGATGTTTCTAGAACTATTACCAATATTAGAGATTGGACTCTCGGTGATGTTCGACAAGTTGTTGGGTATGTCGGAGCTACTACATCCTTTACTTCTGATACAATAATCAACCAAGCAGTTCCACTTGGACCGCAGAACTCAGAGTACACTATTTCGGCTAATTCTGGTGGTATAAGTACAGTAACTACATCAGTTTCTACTTTCGGAGTTGGAATTAATACGGGTGATATTTTTGTCTATACTAAAAAAGGTGAAACTTTACCAACTTATAATAGAGTTACCGAAGTAAATGCTGCTGGAAAAACCATAAAACTTCAAGCCACTACAAATGTTGCTGGAGTCTCTATTGGTAGTTTGCCAACTAGTGAAGTGGAAACTAGTGATTTGGTAAAAGGTATCTCTGTTTTGGTCAACACTAGAGAGGCATATTTCTTCGCGGATTTGGAACATTCCAATATTGCCAATATGGATGTATCTGAAGGTGAAATCGTTTTTAGAAAATCTTATCCAGTAACAATTGCTTCAAATGGATTGACTGCCACTTTAGAAAGTGATACCAATCTTTCACTAGAACAATTTGACGAAGAAGATTATAACCTAGTTTTTGATGATGGAACTATTGAGACTTTAACTTCTGGCCAAGTTACTATTAGTGCAGCGAGAACTATAACTCTGACCAATTTGAGTCAGAATGGGCCTGCAACTTTAACTGTTACTCTTAAAAAGAGAAGATTAAAACCTAGAAAGAAAATTTATAATAGATGTTCTGTTTTAAATATTGTAAATTCTAGTTCAAATTCATCCGGAGTTGGAAGCACCACCCTTTCCGATGGACTAACATATGGACCTTATTACGGAACTAGAGTTCAGGATGAAAAAATATCTTTGAATGTTCCTGATGTAGTTTTTGTTGCGGGAATTTTTGAATCCTCGGATGAAAATGATGCAGATCTACCAAAATTAGAACTCATTGACTTGAATGCAAACATTTTGAATGCAATCAAAGGTGAGATTGTTTATGGTCAGACAAGTAATGCAATGGGAATGTTCGTTGCAACTAATGGAACTAATGAAATAGAATTCGTATATACAAATGAAAATACTTTCCAAGCAGGAGAAAAAATTCTTCTGTATGAATCAAATATTAGTGCAGAAATAAGTCTTCTTATAGAAGGAGACAGAAATATAATTGGAGACTTTATTTTCGAAAATGGTCAGACAGAAGAAATTGCAGATTTCTCATCTATAAGAAGAAAATCGGGAGTAACTGCACCTTCAAGAAGATTGAAAGTAGTGTACAACCATTATTATATTGATCCCAATGATGATGGAGATTTTGTAACCGTCAACTCTTATGATGCTGATAGATATTCAACAGATCTCCCCCAAATTGGATCTTTTAGGGGAAGTGATATTATTGACCTTAGACCTAGAGTTACTCCATATGATAGTTCAGTAACTCCATATTCTCCTTTTGAATTCAATTCAAGACAATTCCTACCATCAACAAACTCAACTCCATATAACTTCGCTAAAGATAAGGATTTATTCTTATCCTATGACTACTATCTTGCAAGAACGGATAAGTTATACCTTAACAGATATGGAGAATTTTTTGTATCTAAAGGTGTTCCATCTTTAAAACCAGTTGAACCACCCGGTGTTGAAAATTCTCTAGAAGTTGCTACAATTACTATGAGACCCTATGTTTATAACGTAGGTGATGTAACTGTACAATTATCTCCACATAAACGTTATAGAATGCAAGATATAGCGAGACTGGAAGATAGACTGAGAAATGTAGAATACTATACTTCATTGTCTCTCTTAGAAACAGATACTAAGAACTTGAAAGTAAGAGATTCCCAAACTCAACTTGATAGATTCAAGTGTGGTTTCTTAGTAGATAACTTTAAGTCTGTTCAGACTGGAGCTCTTGGAGATCCACAACATAAGTGCAGTATTGACACCACAGATGGTTTACTTAGACCACAACACTATACTACTTCTATAGATCTCCTTCTCGGATCAGAAGCTGTTATTGGTGCTTCTAATTCTTCAAATCCAGATGCAGACTTGAGATTTGTTAAAGATTTGGGTAATCCAAATACTGTTAAAGTTGGTGATATTGTTTGTTTGAAATATTCGCATGTAGAATTCCTCAAGAATACTTTTGCAACTAGAATTGAAAATGTCAACCCATTTGCTGTTGTAAACTGGATTGGCGCGATTGAACTTAATCCCGCTACAGATACTTGGATCGAAACAAAAGGAACTAAAAAAACTGTAGATCAAGAAGGAAACTATGAAACTACTATCCAACAATTAGGAGTTGACACCAATACTGGACTATCTCCTATTGACTGGGGTGCATGGGAAACAACATGGACTGGAACAAAAGTCGTTGCCAGACAAAACATGGGAAGAATCCATGTTGGTTCACGAGTAATCGGTAGAAGCACCAGTAGAGGTAGTTTCCAAAAAGGAAGAGGCGTTCCTGAAACAACAAGAACGACTTTCCAAGACCAGTATACTAATTTTACAAACGTAACTACTTTAACTACCACAAAACAAGCTAGACAGGGTATTCAATATAAGGTATCTGAAAGATTTGATACTGTAAACCTGGGAACATTTGTGGTATCGACTGAAGTTATTCACGTTATGAGATCTAGAAATATTGAATTCATAGCAAGAAGACTGAAACCAAAAACACAACTATACGCATTTTTCGATGAAGTTGACATGCTTAAGTATGTCGTTCCAAAACTCATTGAAATTGAAATGAAGAGTGGTACTTTCGTTGTTGGGGAAACTGTCACGGGTACTGTTGGCACAACTTCTATCAGGTTTAGATTGGCTTCACCAAACCACAAGTATGGTCCATATAATAATGCTGATCAGGTTTACACACAAAATCCATATAAACCAAATCAAACAATTCCGTCTTCATATTCAACAACATCTAGCATACTGAATGTTGATACTGCTGCTTTGGAATTGCAATCTGCTTCTGGTTATTACGGACATATTGTTAAGAATATGCAACTTAAGGGAGAAAGTTCTAAAGCAATTGCGAAAGTAAAAAATCTGAGACTTATTACAGATTCTTCTGGTACTTTAATTGGATCTCTCTTTATCCCAGATTCCAAACTACAATCTACTCCATCCTTTGAAACCGGAACTAAGACATTTGTTCTTACAACTAGTTCAACTAACAGCACTATTGTTGGTTCCACGGATAGTACTGCTGATGCTAAGTTTACATCTTCTGGAACATTAAACAACACAGAAGAAGTTACTTTAAGAACTAGAAATGCAAATGTTGAAAGATTGAATCACTCTGAAGAGAGAACTCTAACGTCAAAGAAAACAACACTTCAGGCCGGAACTTCATTCTCAAATCGTACTGTAACTCAAACAAGATGGGTTGATCCACTTGCACAATCTTTTGAAGTTCCAGATGAAAACGGTGTATTCATAACCAAGTGTGATGTATTCTTCCAAGCAAAAGATACTAATGATTTGCCTGTCACGATGCAAATCAGAACAATGCAAACTGGTTTGCCAACTACAACCATTATCCCATTTGGTGAAGTGATCTTAGACCCAAGTCAAGTAAAACTATCAGATGACGGCAAGGTTCCAACAACATTTACTTTCCCATCTCCAGTATATCTTGAAACTGGAAATTCATATTGTGTAGTCCTTCTTTCTGCATCAAATGAATATAAAGTGTGGGTATCGAGAATGGGTGAAGAAGATGTAACTACTTTGGATCTACCAGAATCCCAGAAAGTAGTTGTGTCTCAACAACCGTTACTAGGTTCTCTTTTCAAATCACAAAATGGTGCAACATGGGATCCTAGCCAGTTGGAAGATTTGAAATTAACTCTCTATAGAGCTAATTTTGTCACAGAAGCCTCAACTGTAAGATTCTATAATCCAAAATTGGATGTTGGTAATAATCAAATTGTAACTTTAAGAGCAAATCCATTAGATACAATTTCTAAGTCTGTCCTCGTTGGTTTGGCTAAGAGTCTAAGTTCATCTGAAGTTAGTGGATTGACTCCTGGAAGTCCAGTATTCCAAAGTAACAACTCTGTATTCAGATCTAATCTGAGAAGTGTTGTTGGTGCTATTGGAATTGGAAGTACATTATCTGTAACAGGTCCTGGTATTGGATTTACCTCTGCATTTAAAACTTATTCCAATGTAGATGTTGTTTCCATAACAGGTAATGGTTTTGGCGCTAAAGTGAATTTAAGTGTTGATAATGGCGTTGCAATCGCAGCAACTGTTTCTATCGGTGGTACTGGTTATGCATATGGAGACGCTCTTGAAGTTGACTATGCCCAAACTGACAATCTTGGTACTAATTTAATTCTTAGTATTCCAAATAATGTTGGTGTCATTTCATCATTTAACTCATTGTTAGTTGATAGAGTTCAAGGAACTCTAACTCAAAATAGTACAGATAGTCTGTTCTATGTTGGTACTGGAGGAACCTCACTTCTCACGGGTGCAACTGTAAATACTATAACATCACTTTCTGATGGTCTACACTTTAAAGTAAGTCATAACAACCATGGAATGTATTCTTTGGTCGATAAAGTTACGTTAACTGGCATAGAACCAGATCAAAAACCACAAACTCTCAAGTCAACATATAATTCTACATCTACGCAAAGTATTGTTGTAAGTAATGTTGGAATTTTCACAAGTTTTGAGAATGTTACTGTTTCTGCGGTAAACCCAGGATATATTTTGATTGAAAATGAAGTAATAAAGTATACTGGTATTGTAACATCAACCAATAGTTTGACCGGAATAACCAGAAACATTGATAACACAGTTTCTGGAAGTTATGAACTTGAAGCTTCGGTATTCAAATATGAATTAAATGGAGTATCTTTAAGAAGAATAAACAAAACTCATAGTTTTGCAGATACCGATTTGGTAACCTATCCAGCAGATCTTGATTACTATTATCTAAAAGTGGACATGGGTTCCACTAGTGGTAGGGGAATTGATAGAACTCCTGGAAATGGTGCAGGATATCCAGCTCTCTATTTCAACTCTAATAAGTCTTGTGGATCATATGACACAGTTCCTTTGACTGGTTCTCCAAAAGGACCAAAAGCCACCCAAAATATACCTTTCAGTGTCATTAGACCAAATATTGCAACAATGTTGCCACAACAAACTTCAATTTCTGCAAAGGTGAGGACCTTCAGCGGATCTTCACCAGATTCTAACTTAACTTCATTTATAGATCAGGGTTTTGTGGACATTTCATTAAATGATAACACCGAATTCGATTCTCCAAGAATTATTGCTTCTCAAATAAATGAAGAGACTTATCTTCAGGACTTCCCAGGCAAGAAGTCATTTACAATGGAATTTACAATGAGCACTGATGATGAAAAAGTTTCTCCAGTTATTGACTTGGATAGAGTAAATCTTATCACCATCGCAAATAGAATTAACTCTAAGGTTACAAATTATGCAACAGATGCAAGAGTCAATTCTCTAGTAAATGATCCTACATCTGCAACTTACTTAAGTAGTGTTGTTATTCTTGATAAAGTTGCAGATAACTTGAAAGTATTCTTCGATGCATTTAGACACTCATCTAATGATATTCGAGTTTGTTATAGACTTTTCAGATCCGATTCTCCACAACAAGCCCAATTGTGGCAATTATTCCCAGGATACGACAATTTAGATGCAAATTCTCAAGTTGTAAATCCAGCCAAGAATAATGGAAGACCAGATAAGAAAGTTGCTGCATCAAAAGCTGAAGATAATTACAATTCATATGAATTTACAGCAAATAACTTACCACAATTTAATGGATTCCAAATAAAAATTCTAATGTCTGGTACTAATTCTGCATATGTACCTAAGATTAGAGATTTCAGAGTCATCGCAACCATTTAAAAGTATGAGTTTAATACCAGTAGAAGGAAACCGAGGTTTTTTTCGTGATGAAAATACCAAAGCTATCTTAAATTGTTCCGATTCGGAATATCAAGGGTATCTTGAATTGAAAAATAAAAAATTAAAAGAAGTTTCTAAACTCAATGAAATGAAAGAAAAAGTAAATGAAATTGATCAACTAAAATCTGATGTAAGTGAAATGAAAGATATGATGAAACTTATTATTCAAAAGCTGGAGTCAAATTCATAAATACTTAGAAACGGGCTCTAATAATGGCGGCAAGGAATGTAAACTTAGTTCTTGAACAGGGGGTTGACTTTCAGGCAACCTTCACAATCAATAACACCAATAATGCTCCATTAAATTTGACTGGATATTCTGGAATTTCTTCAATAAGAAAACACCCCTCATCGTCTACCGCATATCCATTGACTATAGAATTTCCAGACAGATTGAATGGGAAGGTTAGGATTTCTATGGGATATTCTGCTACTGATGCAATGGAAGGTGGTAGATATGTCTATGACGTTATATTGATTTCTCCAAACTCTTACAGAAGTAGAGCAGTTCAAGGTAACGTTCTAGTAACTCCAGGAGTATCATAATGTCGGATTACATAGTAACGCTGAACGAACCTGGTCCATATAGGATTGGTGTTGATTACGAAATTCCAACAAAATCCATACAATATGGCAATATCATTCTAGATGATATTAGTTCTCAGTTTGATGGAGTTGAAACCACATTTGCTTTAGCTAAAGATGGCACATCTTATGTGCCTATCAATGACCAACAACTTTTAGTAATGTCTGATGGTCAGATATTGAAACCAGAAAAAGATTTTACTATTTCTGGTGCGAATATTATATTTGACACGGCACCTTCTGCAAGTGTAGATAATACTATTGTTGCTTTAGCTACAACTGCAGACTTAACGAGAACAGTTAACTACATTGTAGATAGTGGGTCTATTGCAATGTTATCTGGCAATAAGGGATCTGTAACTATCGATGTTAGTGGAATTATTGAGTCTCTCACTATATTTTCTGATCAAGAAGGTGATTTGACTTTGGATATTAAAAAGTCCAATTATACCAATTTCCCAACATTTACATCAATAGTTGGTGGAGTATATCCCCAATTTTTAAATGCAAGAAAAGTCAAAGATGATGTACTAAATAATTGGGATAAGACAATTGTTGCTGGTGATATCTTAACCTTTGATGTTATTGCGGTCAATAACATTAATAGGTTCCTAATCTCTTTAAAATTAAAATTATAAATAAAGATAGTTAAATCAAACGTCACCAAAGTTGTAAGGAGTTGTTTAAATGGCACTATTAGTTCCTAATATTGGGGAAATTGAGTCACTAAGGTATTTGATTGCACAAAATAATCATACCGCTTCCTTAGCTGATCAGTCACCAAGAAATCTCGTTCTCAAACTCTTCACTAGTAATACGACTCCAGCGGAATCAGATGTTCCTTCTGCTACCGCTTATTATGAGCCATATGGAGTTGGTAATACTAATGCTTATGGATATGCACCATCCACTGGTTATCCATATTGTGTAAATAACAGAACCGATCAAAATTACACATCACAAACAGGTATTCTCCTAAACGGATCACGTTGGAGAATCAATAACGTTGGTTCAGGTACAACCGCAACCTATCCAGAACAGACCTTCACATTCACTGGTGACGCAGGTGATGTTTATGGTTACTATGTAACCCGTGCAAACAACATGCCTGTTGCTGTTCAGGGTGTTGTACACGGAGCAAACGTTGGTGTTGGAACAACTGTTGTTAAAGGAGATAACACCGACCCAGTAATCGGAGTTGTTGGAAACCAGTACATCACTATTGACCCAGATCAAAGTGTTGATGACCTAACTCTTGGAATGGTTGTCGGTGGTAACTCTGGTATTCAAAC
>Ga0129345_1000506_pt1 | contig 14188 bp, 12 predicted proteins | sample CPBDNA_FD_94425 | JGI IMG/M metagenome (GOLD analysis project Ga0129345, IMG submission 94425) | Freshwater to marine salinity gradient microbial communities from Chesapeake Bay, USA - CPBay_Sum_20_0.8_DNA | ecosystem: Environmental > Aquatic > Marine > Coastal | place: USA: Chesapeake Bay...
ATTTTCACAAGGAAAATATTCCTTTTTTCCTTTTATTATCCCAATTATGCCGCAAGCTTCTCGAGGGTAGTTGTCTTCAAAGTGCTTCTGAATTTCGTCGATCATCTAAACTTTAAGCTTCCTATAAATGCTCCAAAAGGTAATACTTTGCTGGTATTTTTGTCCGTTGCAGGCTCTGAATTAGCACTTGCGGGAGTCTGGGGCTTAAACTGAAACCTGCATTTGCAAGAAGATAGTTTTTTGCCGCACACGTCCCCTTTTTCCCAATAAGTAGAAGTTGTTCCAGGAGTATTTCCACTTCCCGCAACTATACACTTCCACACGGTTGTTTGAGTACCATCGTTATATTCTACAAAGTCTCCAACAGAGTAGGAAGTTCCTGCGTTATATGTTACATAAGTCTCATACTGCCCGGAAGTCCAGCCAGTCATTGTACTTCCAGAAGGAACTATAGGTTTATCGTCTTCCGTGAAATAAGCCTTATGAGTGTTTATTCCTCCAGAACCATCGGCATAAGATACAAGACTGTCTTTGCTCCAAATACACCCACCTTTTTCATTCAATCCATACCCTTGATATTGCCAAGAGCAGTATTTTCCTATAACTTTGCGATTTGGCAAAGTAATCCCAGATAAATCATAAGGAGCTGCAAGTTCATAACTTACTGCAGTATTTGTCTCTCCAGAGATTCTATCCAAAATAAATTTCTTTATAGGAAATTCTACAGGAGGCGAAGCATCTCCAGATTCTCCATATAAATATTTTTTCAGAGTTGTTCTTTTTGTAAGCCTTTCTCCTACTAAGTCCTCTGCCCGTATATTTCCAATCACTGAAGAAAACGTATTTGCAACATTTGCAACAGTAAGAGTAGGTCGATTTATAGAGCCGTCTCCCGACATTTCCACCCCTTCCATTTCAATAGGAAAAGCCGTATAGGTTCTAACTGTATACGGACTTGTCCTATCTCGAAATTGAACAGTAGATAAATCTGCTTCTAGTCCTGAATGAAAGTATAAAATACTATCGCCTACAGTAACTTCATAAAGCTCTATTAACTCACTGCCTGGCTCTTGTAGTTGTACTGCACTAATTAATTCACTCATGCTTCATAAACTCTTCTAAAAGTTGCTGTAACTGAATAGTATCCATCATTTTGGTACACTTGACTATAGTTTTCACAAACTACCTTTATTGCTAGTTCTCCCCCTCCTGCATTATCGTCTGGAATTGTGTAAGTAAAAGCAGTTGCTCCCTTTAAAGAAGCAAAATAGCCTGTAATATCGTCTATCTCAGCAGCGGTGCGATTATTAAAGGTAGCAGAAAAACTTTCTTGAATAGAGTTAATTCCATCTGCTAGACGCTGCTCATACCCGTCTCCAAATCTTGCAACTAATACCCTGGGAGACGAGCTTCTAGTTAAGTTTCTATCTGGAAGTATTTGTCTACTACCATAGGCTGCTGTTGTTGTAAATCCGAGTGCCATTATGCTGCTCCATACGGGCTAAGTATTCCGCCCGAGCGTTTTTGATTTTGAAGTTCTTGCTGTACTGCTCTAGCAATAGCTTTTCCAAGATCTCCTGCTTGAGCAGAGCTTTGTTGCATACTAGTACCTCCGCTACCGTCTACTGAAACATTTACAGTTACATTGTTTTGTCCTGAACCTTTCATATCTACAGGAATTGCTTTTCCATTCGGCAGAGGTACGATTGCTTCGTTATAGCGACCTTCTCCTACCAGTCCCAGGGTTGGGTTCGATACAACTCCTCCGGAGGCATACGCACGGAAGCCTCCTTTTACCATTCCTCCATTTGCAAAATAAAATCCTGACCCAAGCTGTCCAGACATTGCAGAAGTAAAAAACTGTGCAGGACTAGATACACCCATACTTGCAGCAGTGCTTGTAACAGCACTATTAGCAAGAGATCTAGGGCCAAGCAAAGAGCCAAATACGTTGCTGAAGAAGTTTCCTCCTGTAGCTAGAGGCCTAGGGCCAAGCAAAGAGCCAAATACGTTGTTGAAGAAGTTTCCTCCCGCTGCACCAAGACCAGAACCACCGATCTGAGAAGAGATTAAAGAACCAAATACATTAGTTAAAAAGTCTCCTCCCGCGCTTTGACTAGACTGACTAGACGTACTAGACTGTCTAACAGCTGCGGCAGCGCTAGTAATTGCATTTCTAATTGCTGTTTCTAAAATTGTTGCAGCAGATCTTGCTCCATTTATTATACCGCCTCCCAATGTTGCAGCTCCTGTAACAATAGACTGGGACGAAAATATCAAATCTGCTAAACTATTTGCAGCATTTTCTGCAACAGTATCTAGAAGTCCTGTAACTATTTTTGCTATAGCTTGTTTAAAACTTGATTCGGATTTAGTAAATAAGTCTTTTAACCCTTCGGCTACACCTTCTCGTAAATTATTTTTAACCTGAGTGCCTAAAACCTTTAGAGGCTCTAGATTATTTAAATTTTCAAAAGCTTCCTGAAAACTATCAGCTACTTGTTCTAGCGCGAGCAATTCTTGAGCATCAAGAAGTTCTAACTGAGAACCAAGCTGGGACCGAAGTTGTGGAATTATAGCAGCCGTACTATTTGCCAAAGCCTTTAGGCGCTCGCTTTCTTCCTCGTCAATATTGCCGGCAGCAGCTCTGTTTTTTAATTCTATCTCCGAAACTTTCAATTTCTGCGTAGCAATTTCATTTTCAATCTGTGCCTGCGCTTTTTTACCTTCAAACTCTAGTCTTATGCTTTCGACTCTAGAAGCAATTAAGCTTGCTTCCAGATCAAATGTTTGTTGTGCCAAGATTCTTTCTTGCCCTGTAGAAGATAGAGCACTAGTTGCTTGGAATCTTCTTTGTTGTGCAGCCAGTCGTAATTTCTGTCTTTCAATATCAACATTTAAAAGATCTTTACTAAACTGTAAATCTTTTTGTTTAAGAGAAACTATTTGCTGTACAAAATTTAGTTCTTCTGCATAGAGCCTTTCACCTTTTAATCTTATTTTAAGATTATAAATTCGTTGCTCTATGGCATAATCTTCTACTGCATAATCCAGTCTTTGCTCATCTAAAGCATTTAATGCTTCTAATTCTTCTACTCTTCTTTTATTTGCTCGAGTTTGTTCCTCCCCCAAATTTTTTATATCCTTTAATGTTTTTATCTCAGCATCTCGATCTGCTATACTGTTCTTTAATTTTTCTTGTTGTATTAGATTATTCTGAATTGGGAGTAGCTCTTGCTGTATATTTCTTAATGCAGCTTCAGCAGCTCTATCTGTTTCTATAGACCTTAGTTTAGCTTCATGAATTCTATCTTCTGCGTGCTCTATTATCTCAAGATTCTGTCTTAACTCTTGCTGTCTCTCTATCTGCGTTTCTGATAATCCGGCCTCTCCTTCTACCAAACCTGCAGCAATGTCTGCATATTGTCTTAGTTCTTGATTTATAGCATTAATTGCCTTCTCTCCTCCGGAAAGGGGCGCCATAGATTGTATCCAATCAGATGTAGTATCATCAGAATCTTTTATAAGGGTTCCTAGTTCTGAAACTTTAGAGCCAAACTCAATAACAGCATTTCTAGCATTTAGAAGTTGTTCTTCTGTCGCCTCTCCGCTCATGATTAAAGCTTGGAAAGCATTTAATGCTATAGACTGGCCCATACCCTCATCCATAAGCTGTGTGATTTCTGCAGTTTGTAATATTCTACTAATAGTATCTCTGCCGGCTTCCAGGTCTTTAATTTGAGCCTCTATGCTTTCTACCGTCTTTTTATCTTGTTTATTCTGATCTACCCTGCCTCTGGTCTGACGTTTATCTTGACGTTCTCGAAGTCTTTGATTAGCTCTATCTAATTCTTTTTGAAGATCGAGTGCTTTCCTATAATCTTTTTCTGCTTGTAAGAATTGATCTTCTGTAGTCATAGAAATCATTCGGCCTACATTTCCAAAGATTTCTTGCCCTCTTCCAGCCTTAGCAAGATCTTTTTGTTTTCCTACAAAGTCTGTGAACTCTTTATTTAATTCTTCAAATCTTTGTCTAGTTTCTTCCAACGCATTGTTTGTTTCATCTACTTCCTTTTTAAACCACCCCATATAGTTAGAAAGTAATTGAAAGCCTGTTACTGCTATGCCTATCCACCCTAATGCATTTAAAAGCCTAGTACCCCAAGTAAGCATCCAAGCACTGACAGCTTTAATTTTTGCCATTCCCGTAGTCCAAAAAGAGACTAAAGCTGCAACATTTTTTTGGGTTCCAGTTACTTTACTTTTCTCAGCAGTTTCTAATTGAGCCATTGCTAACTGAAAATCTCTAACAATTGCAATATCCATTCCCTTAAAGATGCCTTTTGTTATTTTAGTGTGTTCAGCATAATTTTTTTCAGCAGCGTTTAAGGCTCTTTTCAGTGTAGCTCTTGCTTGAGGAGTCATTACTCCTCCAGAGCCAAACTGCTCCAATATTTTAGACTGGCTTCCAGCAGCAACTGCTGCAGCAGCTTGTTCTCTTATAGCTGCAGTGGTGGATTGAATTGTTATTTTCGTACTTTCATAAGCTGCTTTTGCTTTTTGAGCTGCCAAAGCTTGAGCATCAGCACTTTCTCTCGCATTTTTTGCTATATTACCAAAGTTAATTCCTAATGCAGCCAAAGGCCCCTTTAACAATAGCAAGAAGGATGCGATAGCAAGTTCTGGAGTATCTGTAAGAACTTTTGCTAAAGGCCCAGCAATAGCATCAGTTACTAGCTTAATTTGATTTAATATATCATCAAATGCTTTTGCAAGCTGATTATATGGATTTACATCTGGAGGAGCTACAGCAGCTACTCGCTGTGTTTCCTCTAAGACTTTGTTTACAACTGCTTGGCTTCTTTCAAACTGAGTAAGTTCTGAAGCAGTTTTACCCAGCTTTCTTGCATATTCTTCATTTGCATCATCCAAACGAAGAATAATGCCTAGTTCATCGAGCAATTCTGGTTCAGCTTTTGTAACACCACGAACAAGACGATTAAAAGAATCAGTTACATCTCTTCCAAGAGTAACAGAAAGATTTCTGGCTGCAGTACCTAATTCTTTTAGCTGAGCGGGATTTAAGCCTGCAGCTGTACCTATTGCTGCTGCTTGTGATGCTTCTGTAAAATTAATTTGAGCATCAGTAGCAGCAACAATATCATTAGCCAGTACTCGCAACGATAAACCAGTACTAGAAGCATAAGCCTGTTGGCTAGCTTGAAGAACTTTTAAATCTCCTGCAGACTTTAGAAAATTAAATGCGGCCGAAATAGCAAAAATTTGAGCAGCTAAAGAGGCATAGGCACCAACAAGACCGCCCATGCCTTGAGACATTTTAGAAAAGTTTTTAGAGGCATTAGAAGATGCTTGTGCAACGCCTTTTATATTACGATCTGCATTTCTTGAACCTTCGGCTACTTGATTAAAAGACTGTGCTGTTGTCTTTGCTTTTTTACCGACTAAAGATAGATTACCATCGTCATCTATCTTTACTTTTATCTTTATCGTATTTTCAGCCATTAACCTTGTACATTATGGGTGTAGTTTTTACCACCGCTTTTTGACCTACGTTCTTCTGCTTTTCGTTTTCGATCTGCCTCTTCAAATCTATGATTCATTAATATTCTCTCATAGACTTTCATAAAATATAAAGTTTGTTTTTTATCCTCTACTTCATATGTCGAAAATAGAAGATCACATCCGGACCAGTCTTTGCCCATGTAAGACCCCGACATTCCTTCCCACACATCTGACAATAAATTAAACATAAAAAATGCCACTTGTACCTCACCAGGAAAATCTGATTCGGTAAGCGGCATCTTTTGGGGGTCTGGCTCTTCGCCCAACTGTTCGCATATAGACAGGTATTTATCTATATCAAAACTTGAGCTCTGTTCCTTCACATAGCGAGTGAGCAAGTGTTGAACTCTCTCTACTTGCTCCCAGTAAAATTTTCTAAGTCACCTACTGTTTCTGTTACCCAAGTATCAAATACATTTGAGTTTTTCATCAACAACTCTGCATTCTCTTGAGTAAAGGGCAGTTCGTCATTAGGGTCTTGAGAAGAAACATCCACCAAAAGAAACTCTTCTAAGTATGAATATTTAAATCCAGACCAGTCTTTAATAACTGCTTTAACGTATTCTGTTAGAAACCTATCTTCGTCTAGTACCTCTTCAGGCTGACGAGTTTTTTTATTGAATTTTGTTGATACACACTTCTTGCGAAGTTTTAACAGCTCATCTCGACCAAGGTAGCATAAATCTACAGTAAGATTTTTGTAGCCTGAAAAGTCTATTGTTACTGTTTTACTTGGAGTCATAAGACTCGCCAATGAAACCGGTTCTACTTTAGAGGGTACTTCTGTCATTCTACATCCTTTTAGGGTTAGTTTTATAAAATAGTGGGGGTTGTTACACCCCCACTTTCATTTTTATTAGTATAAGTTATCTTAACATAAAAGTCAAGAATTATTTTTATGCTGCTCCAACATAAGTGATAGTAACTTCATCAGTTTCACTAATTGTAGAAGGCAGAGCTTCAAATGTAGTATCCAATGCAATCACATCATCAATGCTATGCTCTGGAATTTGCAAGTGAGCAGTAGCCATTGCCATTTCCAGGCGAGGAGTTGCAGAAGCGCCACCAACTTTAAAAGTAAGAGCAAAAGAGTTTGTTACTACATTATCAATACTCTTCATATCTTCCCAGAAGTTAGCTGATTCATCCACACTAGCATCGGCCCAATCTGTTCGATTAAGATAACAAGTAAAATTGCCATTTACAGTACGAGTACCAGTTACGTGACCGAAAGGCAGATTTACTTTACCAAGCTCTTCAGGAGTAATGTAAGTAATATTATTAGTAATATTAATACTTCCACCAGTAAGAGTAAGATTATAGCTTGACTCAAGTTCATTAGTACCATCTGAATCAGGATCCTGGGAAGTAGGTACAACTGTAAGAACGGTCAATCGATTTCGAATAAAGTTATCGGTAGCATTCGTATCTTCATACACCAAAGCAGTAGAAGCTTCCGAAGAGGCAGTTACATTTGTAAGTACATAAAGTCGATAACTATCATTTGAATCTAGCCATACGTCTCCTACTGCGATAGCGGTACCATCATTAGTGGTATCACCATCAGTAGGTTGTACAGTATCTTCAATAGTAGAGCCAGACATATCAACAATTTCTGAGCCAAAGCCTGCCCAGTTAATAGTTGCAAGACCATCAATATCAAAATCGATTGTTGCTTCATTTACAACACAAGAAGACATTTTGTATACCTTCCTATTAGACGCTCCAAGAACGAAATAAATATTAAAAGTACCTATAGTACTAGTGTTTGAAGAATCGAAATTAATATTAAGATCTGTACCATCATGAACAGTTACAGCAGTACCACCTTTATCAAAGTCATAATCAGTAGAATCATAGTTATTTGCACCCGCCATCAGTGCCCACAAAATTTCTTCTACTGCATGATGATTTGTACCATCGTCAGCGGCTCCAGTACCTGTACCCGCTGAAACATAAGGACGTACATAAGTTGAAAAACTCCAATCAGCAGGTGCCAAAGAGTCGTTAAAAGCGCGACGACCTCGTCGACTAACTCCTGCAGAGCTTTCCATTTCTGCCAGAGTAATCTCTGTAGAATTGGTTGCTTGAGAAAAGCTAAATCCATCAAGAACTGGCAATTCCCATACAGTGCTATCGAATTCGATAAACACTTTCGTGTCGCGTGAAAAATACAAATTTTCAGCCATTAGTTTCTCCTATTTCTTGAAAAGACTTGGATTTGAACGTTTGTTCGTGCCAGTATTTTCTAGTATCGAACCTCTATCGTCATTTCACCGACTCCATAAGGCTCAAGTACACCTTCATCAGTATCAATACTGATAATTGTGATTTGGTGAGTATATTGAGTACTACCCTTTCTATCTGTGTATTGTAATCTTGAATTATCCTCCAAAACTACTTCTACATCTTCCATTAGCTTATCTAAATCTTCTACGGCATCCTCAGAGTTTACATAGCATCGTAGAGTTACACTCATAAAACGGTCTTTGTAGCCCCCGCCTTGATATTGTCTAGTTTCTCCTCCAGCATTTAAGTGAACTGCGGGAAATTCCTCTATTTCATCCCAAAACTTAAGTCTTGGATGAACATTATTAAACAGATTAGTAAGATATTCTCCTGTACCATCTATTCCTTTTAACTTGTCTACTAAAGCATTAATAATTGATTGTCTTCTAGTAGTATAAGTTCTTGTAGCCATCACTGTCTCCTAGTATACAATCTTCCCATTATCATTTGTGCTGCTATTTCTCTTATAGACCTATCAATAAGCTTTCTAGGATCTCTATCTACATCTCCTTGAGCGAATCCCGGCTCGAAAGTTTGGTAAGGATAAAGTTGATAAGTATATCCAACTGAAGGAAACCCTTGTGGAGTAACACTTACATCAGTAATTTTTACGCTGCTAGCAAATCTACCTGTTTGATACTCTAAGGCAGGTTCGCCCATATTTTTTGCTACTGTGGCATTAATTTTAGCATTTAGAGCAGCATATAACTTAGTTTGTGAAAAACTAGTCGAAGATACTTTTTTCCTAACTTTTGTTGTTTTCGCCTTTTTTGCTTTTTGAGCTTTATTGGCTAATAAAGTTTTTTGTGCCAATTTAACAGTATTTTCTTTATTCTTATCTTTTTTAGGTCTAGAAACTTTTTTTGAGACTTTTGCTCCTTTTATTTTTGAAAGCTCATTAATAATAGCATATTCTGTCAATTCTGTAGCTTCTTCCTTCGGACTCTTACTTCCTTTATGACTTGACCAATCTGTCTTTGCTGCCCAAGCATCAAAAGCCTTTTGTAGTTTTGGTTTAAGATTTGCCCAGTCATAGTCTTCTGACCCAGGATAGTTTTTTGAAGTGGCATCTACAAGAATACTTACTTCTCTTTCTTGTTTTATACTATAATTCGACCCCCTTCTAGTAACTTTATAAATTCCTTTTATGTTATCATAAATATCTCTTATTTCTTGAGCCTGTTCACTATTTATAAAATCTTTTATAGCCATGCTTTGAGAAGCATTCAACATTTTTACCATAATAGCTAACTGTGCAGTGCCTACAGTAGTTTTTTCTTGGTGAAGTCTTTCAACTCCTAGCATAATTTTACTTGAGTCTGTTTTACTTATCTCTTCAAGACCTTTTTCTTTTAAAATAGTCGATAATTCTTGAATAGCTCCCTTTTTCATAGTATCAAAAGGGCCTTTTATAGTTCTAGGTTGAGTAAAAACTACTTTTGTACTATTACTTTCTTTTGTTTTTAATCTACTAAGAGTTTTTGTTTTACTTAAATAAGCTATTAACTTTTGCATTCCCTTTCCAGCAGCTCTTTCAAAGTCTGCGTCCATAAGTGTAGGGGCTGTATTTTTTAAAGTTTTTTCGTATCCTTCTTTTATTCCTTGTGCAAGATTACTTTTTGTAACAGTAACTACTTGAGGCAAAGCGTCTACTTTCTTTCTTGAAATATCTCCTGAAACTTTAAACAGCATTTCTTTTAGTAATCTATCTACAAATGCTTTACTCATTAGAAATTCTTATAAAGATCAAGCACACGCTTGATATGGTCAGGAAAAGCAACATTATTTCGCTGACTAGTACTGGCCTGGTTTTGTACGGAAGCACCTGCAAGAGTTTTTCGCTCTTTGTGCTCGTCTTTCAAATAGTAAGTAATTAGATCAATTACTGCAAGTTGAAGGTCTGAAGGAATAGTTTCATACCCTGCAGTGTATACTACTCGAACAGCTCCAGGCCCCTTTGGCCAGTTTCTATATACTGAGCCTCCAGTAGTTCGAAGAAGGCTATCTGTAGCAGTATCTAAGTAATACTCATAGGCACCTGTAGTAAGAGTAGTATAGCTTTCTTGATACGTTTCTCTTTCTTCTACAGATACTATTGTATTTACAGGACTTTCAGTAAGCTGTACAATATAAGTATCCCAGTTTATATTTATAACTTCTGTTTTATTAGTGCTATAATAATCTACAATACTATTTCCACAATAAGTTTTTACTAATTGACTTACGGACGGAATTAAGGCTTCGATACGCAAATCTTCTTTCGGAGATTGAATACCTTCAGCCGTTTTATATTCTTCTAAAGTGATTAAATTTGCCATAAATAAATTAGTAAAAACTTAGGGGGAGAAAACTCCCCCTAAGATCCATAGCTAGTTAGCTATTAGGCGTAAGGCAGACGGATAGCTGGCTTGTTGCTGCCAGATGCTGCTACCAACTCATTGAAGCCAAGAGCCTGAGTTGCGACCAGTACGGTACGCTGCTCTTTCACAATGTAGTCAGTTTCTACGTTAACGCCACGCAGACGAGGAACTACATAGTTAGGCATATACACAGCCAGAGCTGCAGTAGTGGTCGGAGAACCGGAAGAAGCCAGGTTGTACGCCAGTTGATCTGTAGCAATTACAGGAGAACCGTATACAGTACCAACCATACCGGTTACCTTAGTTGCAAGATCAGAGCCTACTTCAGTGATGTCAGTGAAACCTGAGGCATCAATCAGCTCATAGTATGCGTCAGTTGGGAGGATATAGGCAACTTGAGAAGCCTCAAGACCATATTTACCCATTTCTTTACGCATTGCAAGAAGAGTTGCAGGAGTTACTTCAGTAGTGTCAGACGCATCAATTGCAGTCAGAGCAGAAGTAGAAGCATAACCGTTGGTATCATCAGTACCAGCAGCACCTACAAGACCCTTATTAAAGCCACCAGAGTTACCTACAAGGATAGCCTTGTCGATAGCAATAGCGTGGGCTCGTGCAAGAGCAGATGTAATCATCGGCAATACAGAAATAACGATTTGCTCGTCAGTATCGTTTGTCACAAAAGTGCTTGAAATCAAACGATGTGCTTGCAGAATTACCTGATTAACATTGTAGTTATTGTCAGAAGCACCAGCTTCTTCCAGGTTGTTTGCAGCTACTTCAGCGCCTGTAGAAGCCCAGTTTGCAGGCTCAGTATCAGGAGCTACTGGCAGAACAGTCGCACCAGAAGTTACTCGAATTTCACGGAAAGCCGGAGCAATCTTTTGAGCTTGACGAACTTCTTCTTCAAACTGGCTAGAAACGATTACATCGATACCAGCGGAAGTTGTAGAAGTATAAGTGACTTCTGCTTTTTCCAGAACGGATTGACCGTAGTCAGTGTTCCAACCTTTGCCAGTTACTTTACCAAGTACGTGGGCAGCAAGGAACTCTTTACCGAACTTAGTCAGGTCGCCACCTTGCTTACGGCCAGAGAAATCACGCTTGCTGTTACGCATAGCTTCGATTTCAGCGGCTTTTTCTTCCAGCTCAGACTTGTACTTCTGAAGAGTTTCAGCGATATCAGCTTTTTCTGATTCAAACTCTTTCTGAAGGTCTGCTACCAGACGCTCGGCACCAGTTTCAACGCCAACTGCAATAGCTGACTTTACTTCTTGCTCCTGAGCCTCTTTTGCAGCGGCTTCAGCAGCAGCTTTTTCTTGCTCAGCTTTTTCAGCTGCTTTTTGCTCGGCTTGCTTCATCGCAATGGTAGCAGCAGTTTCATCAGCTACTTTCTTAGCGAATGCTTCCAAGTCGATTTCGGGAGTTTTCTTTTCTTCCGACATTTTTTTCTCCTTTAGGGTTTTATCCCCACCCGGTGTATCACTAGCTTCAAATGAATTTTCATCTTTAGCCAGAGACTGACCGGCTAGATCTACACGATTTTTGAAAGTTTTTTTGAAGTCTTCGTATTCAGACATCGAATCAAAAGACTTCGAGAGCGAGAAAGTTGCTGCTTGATTGCATGGTACCGATACAACTGATACTTCAAACAACTCAGCATCCTTAATCATTAATCCGTCAGTTTCCTTAATATAATCAGCATCCTTGACTCGAAAACCAACGGAAAAAGCTCCAAGGATACCTTCTTTAACTAGTTCTGCTACATGGTCGGGAGCAGACTTTGAGATTCTTGCTTTAAGTTCTAAACCATTATCGGTTACTTTCAACCCCGTTGCACGACCAATGGGCTTATTGTAATCATGGTTAAAAAGAATAATTGGGTTTTTCTCAAAATTATTCAAACCCCCTTTTGTCCAAGCCTCTGCGGCGATGATGTCATTAGCTCTATCTTGATCGCTAGTGCTTGCCATACCGCAGATATGGACTCCTCCATCATCTTCTTCCAAAGTTTTGAAGGTAGAGGTAAGATTAAATATCTTTTCCATTCTTCTTCCCTTGTTGTGCCAGTTTCTCTAATGGTGATACTGGCTCTGGCTTGACACTGTGTATTGTGTCCCATAGTTCAGGCTCATACTTATCAATCCAATTTACTGCTGTAGTATAAGAACCCATAACTTTTACGATTTCTTTTAAACTTAAAAACTTAGGGCGGTCAGTAACTCGCTTGTATTCTCTAGCAGGAAGAATTTTTCCTTTCTCTGCAAAATATAGTCCTAATTCTCTAGTTACTCTTAATTTTTTACTGTTCGTCGCCATCTACAGGGCGTCCTCCCTCATCCGGGTTAGCTGCACTACCTGCAATATTTGCAGGTACTCTTAAATCATCATATCCGTCTACAGAATCAAATCCAAGAGCACTTCGTGCTTCATTTGGAGAAATAATTCCTGTATTTACCAAAGCTGAGTAATATTGAGCTTGGTCTCGCAACTCTGGTTGCAGTGCGGGTATATCTGTTACATCTTCTTTAATTTGAAAGCCAAAAAATCTTGAATACCCCGCATTAATTTTTCTTACAATAGGAAGAATTGTTTCAAGATAATACATTCTCATATTTGGTCGAATGTTTGCATTATTACCTGAGTCCATAAGTATGGGAGGTATTCCCAATGCTTTTAAAATAATTTTTTCGTTTTCTGTAATCGCCGATTGAAAGTCCAATTCTTTAAAATTTACATTCGAAATTTGATCTACTTCTAGACCTCCATCAAGAATGAGAGGGCGTCTACCGCCTGCATCTGGACGATAACGAGCAGTCCAGGATTCGAGCATACGTTGTTTAATTTTTTCAGATAATGTATTTGGCGATTTTAATACAAGACCTGGAACTGCTCCGTTTCTAAAAAAGTTATCTTGAAATTTACGCATATTTGCAGTAAGTTGCATTGTTCTTACTGCAGGCTTCAGTCGAGAAGTCCCTCTAAAAATAGAATAGAAGGAATTTTCTTTGATATGAATAATTTCGCTAGGAGAATAAGTTATATCGTTATATGTGTACTTTTCAATAAATGTTTTTGAGTCAGCATGAATGGTTACATTGTCTGCTGGAAGATGGTACAAGTGAGCGCCATCAAAGTAAATAAATATATTTCCATCTAGCAAATAGTCTGTAATTAGATTCCTTTTAAAAGAGCTAATGTCTTGAAAAGGGTTCGGGTCTTGATTTAGAAGAATATTTACTCGAGACCTTTTTATACCCTTTACGACCCCGGGCACAGTGTCTCCCGTAACAGTAGCAGGAATTTCTGCTACATCATCCACTATAAGATTTACGCCCCTATTTACAATTTCCAGAGTTTCATAGAACTGCTCGTAGTTTTGTGTATACTCACGAGAAGATTCTTTGTCATTGCCAAAAAACTGCTGAATAGGATTCAGCTTTTCTTCTGCTGAATCTTTTGGGCTTCTGCCAAGCAGTCTATCATACCACGCCATGTTTAGTTCTCTGTATTTCTACCCACTTCTCTTGCTTCTTTGCTGTAGCTAGAGAAGGATCTTTACCATAAATTGAATGTAATTGTAAATGATGGTCGTGGCACAATGTAACTGTGTATTCGTATAATTCTGCCCACTTTTCTTCTATAAATTCATCTCTCCATACTACGATATATTCGTCAGTATAATGCTCTGGTCGAATGGCCTGTTTTTCTTTCAGCCACTGAGTAAGCAAAGGACTTAAACTATAAAAGTGATGGAAGTCTAACTTTTCTTTGCTATTACAAATATAGCAAGCACTTCCTTTTTCGTATTTAGATTTTGCTTTGTCTCTAATATACTTAACTTTGTCTCTTTTTAGTGCCGCCATACTTTTTGGTTTTCCATTTTTATTAACGAAATTATAACTAAGTTGAGGTTTCTTGTCAAATACTATTTTTAAGGATGTATTGCTAGAATG
>Ga0129345_1000507_pt1 | contig 14184 bp, 10 predicted proteins | sample CPBDNA_FD_94425 | JGI IMG/M metagenome (GOLD analysis project Ga0129345, IMG submission 94425) | Freshwater to marine salinity gradient microbial communities from Chesapeake Bay, USA - CPBay_Sum_20_0.8_DNA | ecosystem: Environmental > Aquatic > Marine > Coastal | place: USA: Chesapeake Bay...
CGGGACCTTTTATATCGTGGCAAGGACCGTTATGACATCTTCTGTTCTGTTTGTCATGGGGGTACCGGGGATGGTCGGGGCATCATTATGACCGGGCAATATGGCTACGTCCCTGCACCAACCTTTCATAGTGATCGGATACGCGGATTACCTGATGGAGAGATCTACTCTGCAATTGCGAACGGAGTCAGAAATATGCCATCCTACGCAACTCAAATACCCGTAGAAGATCGATGGGCCATCGTTGCATACGTACGCGCGTTGCAGCAGAGCCAGAATGTACCTGAAGATGAGATGCAACAATATGATGTAGACCTTGCGTCCCTGAAAGAGGAGTTCCGTATTGCGAAAGAAGAAGCGGAAGCTCTTGCTGCAGCGAGAGCTGCGAGTCAACCGGTCGAAGAGGTTTCGGCAAGCAGAGGCGAAGGACTCTACACGATGTATGCATGTCAGACCTGTCACTCCGTGGATGGCCGTGTTTTAGTTGGTCCTTCATTTCAAAATCTATTTGGTAGCACACGTGAGTTTGAAGATGGAACCACTGCAATGGCAGACGAGGATTATCTGTATGAATCTATAACCATGCCCGCTGCAAAAATTTCAAAAGGCTATATCAATGCGATGCCAGCCTATGATTATCTCACGGATGGTGAGGTCAATTCACTGATCGAGTTTATAAAAACTCATTCTGAAAATTAATACTGAGAATACAGAATCATGGATTCACACAGCCCAAAACTTACCGACAGCGTATCACTCCCGGAACATTTGGATGCAACCAAAACTTTCATAGGTATCGGGGTTGTTGGCCTGATTGCCAGTTTTGTCGGTTTTTTCCTGGATAGTAAACAATTCTTTTTCTCCTATCTCACGAGCTTTACTTTCTTTTCGAGTATTGCCCTCGCATCGTTGGTTTTACTGATGATCCACCATGTGACCAAATCCTCCTGGGGGACCGTCATTCGTAGAATTCCTGAAGCGTTTGTATCTAAACTCTGGGTCTGGGCACTGTTTTTTCTTCCAGTTATTTTCGGCATTACATCTTTATATAAGTGGACCAATGAAGCGTATGTTGCCAACGATCCGATTCTTCTCGGGAAACAAGCATATTTGAATGATATCTTTTTTATCGTTAGACAGGTGCTCTATTTCTCTATTTGGGGGTATTTTGGGTATAGACTGCATAAAGTATCTGTTGAAATGGATCGTACCAATGACTGGGGACTCACCATTTTGCTTCGGAAAATCAGCGCTCCAGGTATTCCCATCTTTGCCCTTACCGTTGCATTTGCAAGTTTTGATTGGCTGATGTCTCTCGACGCACATTGGTTTTCTACCATGTTCGGTGTCTATTTCTTTGCTATGAGCTTTCAAGCCATCTTTCCCGTGCTGATTCTGTTTACTTTCTGGTTCCATAGCAAGGGGCTCTTGAAAAACACCATTCGGCAGTCCCATATTTATGACATGGGCGCCTGGTTTTTTGGTTTTACAGTGTTCTATGCGTATATCGCATTCAGCCAGTTCTTACTGATCTATTACGCAAATATCCCCGAGGAGACCCTCTGGTTCTATCATCGAATGGAGGGGTCCTGGTCCTTCATTACCTATTTACTGCTTGCCGGCCGCTTTGCTCTGCCCTTTGTTATCTTTTTGAACCGAGACCGAAAGCACAGCCGTACACTGCTTGGTATTGTATCGGTTCTTATTCTTGCTTTGCATTTCGTAGAATTACACTGGATCGTGATGCCTACCCTTCATCATCACGGCATGAGCCTGAGCTGGCTTGATATCACAACCTTTTTCGGCCTCGGTGGGGTATTTATGGGCCTTTTCTTCATGATGTTGAAAAAAAATAATCTGGTACCGGTACATGACCCGGGACTGAAGCCTTCGCTGGCCAAAGAATATCATCAATAATCTGATTCGCTTACCCAACATGAGCAAAGATCCAAATTCCTACACACTCGACGAAAAAACGAGAATTTGCCTTGAGGCATCATCCGGTGATGAGAAATCTCTACAGGATACTTTAGATAAATATGAGATCGATGGGGAAACTCTGAAGCGATGGATGCAGGAAACCGGGATTCGAGCGGATACAGATAGTGGCTCCGATCCAAGTTCATCATCACCCTACGAAACAGTTACAGTCGATATGGATGACGAAACTGCAGAAAGCACTCGGTTCGGCGTGTCCTACGACCGTTTAAATTATAAAAGACTCACCTTTTGGGCTTTCTTTGGGTCTGCGGTGATTCTGGTCATGATCCTCTCCATCATTTTTATTTACGAGTTTTCATTTTCCGGTATGAACGATCGCCAGTCTGTTCAGAACAACTACGTAGATATTCAGGTGCTGCAAACGAAAGATGCTGAACGGCTCGGAAGCTTTGGGATTGTTGATCTCGATAATGGCATCTACCACGTCCCCGTTGATAGTGTAATCAATCGAATGACAAGTACTGCGAAATAAACTGCTTTAATAGCACCTTGTTTCTACGATTTTAGTATAAAGAGAGAAACTAGAACAAGGAAACAAAACTTTCTGCGTTTATATCTGACGATGAATTCAGTACAAAAGCGGAATCACATGCATTATACTATGGGCACAATTGTCCGGAGTTTACTACTAGTACATCTCGGGTGCTTTAAGTGTTGCAGCATCACTTATATACAAAGAAGTGTAATGTTCGTTTGTGTGTTTCTCATTTTCACGCTGTTGATTCCCGCCGCCAATGCACAACTTAATCAGGCAAGGCCAGAACTTACACAAGGGGTTGAAGTGGAGGAAAAGTTGGGAGAAAAAATTCCCCTCGACCTAAAGTTTGTCGATGCGGATGGTGATTCAGTGCTGTTAGGGGATCTTTTTGTAGACGGAAAACCCGTACTCCTCAACCCGCTATACTATGATTGCCCCGTTTTGTGCGGAGTGGTGGTTGATGCCGTTTTGGCTGTAGTTGATGAACTTGTCTGGAGCCCAGGGGAGGATTATATCGTCATTTCATACAGCATCGACCCCACTGAAACTCCGGTTCAGGCTACACAGACTCGAACAAGAATCTTGAGTCAACTGGAACGCCCGGATGTGCAGAATGGCTGGCATTTTCTCACAGGCAATGAATCGAGTATACGTAAGCTCGCGGATGCAACCGGATTTGCTTATCGGTATGATGAACTAAGCGGCGAGTATATCCATATCGCATCTATACAACTGATCAGCCCGGAAGGTGTTATTACCCGGTACCTGTATGGGTTGGAGTTTCGGGAGTTTGACCTCAGGAATGCTCTTTATGAAGCGGCAGATGGAACGATTGGAAATACGATGGAAAAGCTCCTTCTCTATTGCTTTACCTACGATCCCTCATCCAACAGTTATGTGCCAGTTGCAATCAACATAATGAAGATTGGAGGGTTGGTAACTCTTATTTTTCTAGGTATATTTCTAGCGTTTTTATGGGGTCGAGAGAAAGCCTTAAAATCATCTTTTTAATCTAATTTATCCAATTTTCAGCATGGACAAAGTTCTCGAGTTTTTGCTTCCTCCTGCGAAAAGTACCATAGCAGGTCAAGTCGACGGGTTGTTTATCTTTATACTTGCGGTGAGTGCCGTACTACTCGTTGGAATCAGCTTCGCAATCATCTATTTTTCCTGGAAATACAAACGACGATCCGAGCAGGACACAACCCCAGTCATCACTCACAATACGAAATTGGAAGTGGCCTGGTCTGTAATTCCGCTCATTTTGGTGATGATTGTATTTGGATGGGGTTTTACTGGCTACATGAATATGCGAACCGTACCAACAGATGCCTATGAAATCCGCGTCGTTGGGAAGAGTTGGCTTTGGGAATTTCACTATGAAAACGGGACTGTAAGTGTTAACGAACTGCATGTTCCAGCCAATCGTCCCGTAAATTTGGTTATGAGTTCGAATGATGTCATTCACTCCTTTTATATTCCCGATTATAGAGTGAAAAGAGATGTACTTCCGAATCGGTACTCTAATGTATGGTTTGAGGCTATGGAAACGGGTGAATCTGTCATTTTTTGTACGGAATATTGCGGAAGAGCTCATTCAAATATGATTGCAACGGTAACAGCCCATTCAGAGTCGGATTTCGAGAACTGGCTTGCCACTGCCAATGTGATCGATGAAAGTCTATCTCCTGTTGAACTTGGTAAAGAACTTATCGCTAAAAATGGCTGTAATGCCTGCCACTCTGTGGATGGAAGTCGTATGGTCGGTCCCTCCTACAAAGGATCCTGGATGGCTGAAAGAGAGCTAGAAGATGGATCCGTTGTAACGGTAGATGCCAATTATTTGCGAGAAAGTATTCTGGAACCCAATGCTAAGATCGGTGCGGGATATGATCCTGTGATGCCATCCTACCAGGGGCTCCTAAGCGACCGGGAGATCGACGCAATTATTGAGTACATCAAAACGATAGATTAACCATCGAATAAATTATGTCTCACATGGAAACATCCGCTCTTAAACGCCTTCAGGTACAACGATTCAAACCAGAGGAGAATCCGGAAATACACTATTTAAATTCCGAGAGAGGCCTCTGGTCCTGGCTATCAACGGTCGACCACAAGCGTATCGGTCTGATGTATCTTGCATCAATTGCCATCTTTTTCTTTATCGGTGGGGTTTTGGCTCTGGTACTTCGAACAGAACTTCTCTCTCCTGCCCAGTCTTTCCTGGATGCAGATGTGTACAACCAGGTCTTTACGTTGCACGGTGCCATCATGATTTTCTTTTTCCTGGTACCCTCGGTTCCGGCGGCACTAGGCAATTTTATTCTTCCGATTCAGCTTGGAGCAAAAGATGTGGCATTTCCACGCTTGAACCTCGCGAGTTTCTACATCTACACAATCGGTACTGTTTTCACACTCGTAGCAATCATTACAGGAGCAGTCGATACAGGATGGACATTCTACACTCCGTACAGTACTGAAACAGGAACCAATGTACTTTTGATGACATTGGGAATCTTTATATTAGGTTTCTCATCCATTCTTACCGGTGTCAATTTCATTGTAACGATTCATAAAATGAGAGCACCCGGCATGACCTGGAGTAAGTTGCCTCTGAATGTATGGTCGCTCTATGCAACCAGCATCATTCAGGTACTCGCAACCCCCGTATTGGCAATCACTCTTTTACTGTTGGTTATGGAACGGGCTCTTGGTATCGGTATTTTTGATCCGGCACTTGGCGGGGATCCTGTTCTGTTTCAGCATTTTTTCTGGTTCTATTCTCATCCTGCTGTATACATCATGATTGTTCCCGGGTTTGGGGTAATTAGTGAAGTGATCTCCACGTTTTCCCGAAAGCACATATTTGGTTACTGGGCGATTGCTCTATCCTCTCTCGCCATTGCATTCATTGGGTTTCTTGTGTGGGGCCATCACATGTTTACCGCCGGACAGTCCTCCCTGGCCAGTATGGTGTTCTCATTTCTGACCTTCCTGGTAGGGATTCCAACTGGGATTAAGATCTTTAACTGGCTTGCAACGATGTATAAAGGTAGCATCGACCTGAAAGCTCCAATGCTGTACGCCATGGTGTTCCTTTTCCTGTTTACCATCGGTGGTTTTACCGGCATTATGTTGGGTGCGCTCTCTGTGGATATCCACCTCCATGATACCTACTTCGTGGTTGCTCACTTTCATTATGTTATGATGGGTGGTATGGTGATGGCATTGCTGGCTGGGTTGCACTACTGGTGGCCGAAAATGTTCGGTAAAATGTACAGCGAGGTGTATGCAAGAATCTCCTGTGCCCTAATTTTTATTGGGTTTAATCTCGCATTCCTGCCTCAATTTGTGATGGGAGCCCAGGGGATGCCAAGACGATACTTTAATTACATCGATCAGTTCCAACCGTTTCATCAGCTCTCGACCATGGGAGCGTATATCATGGGCGTCGGTTTCGTAATTATGTTTTTCTATCTGCTCCATTCGTTGGTTCGTGGTGAAAAAGCGGCCTCTAATCCATGGGGTAGCCGTGCTCTTGAGTGGCAAACTACCTCCCCTGCTGCACCTCATAATTTCGAGCATACACCTGTAGTGATCCATGGGCCCTACGATTACCATAAGCCAATGTCAGAGTTCCAACTCGGCATTGCCCATGGGCATCACGGTGAATCCCATCAACCCGAAACACTAGAAACTGTAGCTGAAACGGGAACGCGACCCTGAATTTAGAAACTTATGGCACATTCTACAGCATCTTCCAGTGCACCGGCACATCTTCAGCATCACTTTGTCGACTCCGATCAGCAGTTTGAGTCATCAAAAATGGGCATGTGGATCTTCCTCGTAACAGAGATCCTCTTTTTCGGCGGACTATTTGCTGCCTACATTGTTTATCGGGCTTGGTATCCCGATCTGTATGTACAGGCATCTACCCAACTGGATACATTCTGGGGAGCCGTAAATACTGCTGTATTGATCGGAAGTTCATTAACTGTGGCAATGGCGATTCGATCTGCTCAGCTAAATCAAATAAAGGGCCTGATCATCAATCTATACATTACGATTGGACTGGCATTTACGTTTATGGTGATTAAGTATTTCGAATATGTTCATAAGTTCGAAAAGGGAATCTTCCCGGGACAGTATTATACCTATGAGGGCATTGCTCACGAAAAAGCCAATATCTTTTTTAGCATCTACTACATGATGACGGGACTTCACGGGCTTCATGTGATTATCGGAATTGGTTTGATGATCTGGTTGCTTGTGAAAGCAAAAAAAGGGGCTTTTAGTGCCGAATACTACACACCGGTAGAGATTACAGGTCTGTATTGGCACCTTGTGGATGTGATTTGGATCTTCTTGTTCCCCCTGTTGTACTTAATTGACTAAGTTATTCCTATTCAAAATTACCTGAAGAATCTGACACTATGAGCGGACATCATATTTCATCAGCTAAATTTTTGTGGGGCATCGGATTTGCCCTCTTTGTACTTACATTTATTACCGTTGCAGTTACGTGGATGCATATTCCTGGTCCTTGGAATGTTGTGGTTGCTATTGGATTGGCTGCTATAAAAGCGACTATTGTGGCTGCATTTTTTATGAATTTGTATTGGGATAGTAAATACAATCTGATGTTGCTTGTGATGTCATTCGTATTCTTTTTTCTTATGATTGGCATTACGCTGCTGGACACGCTATTCCGAAATGATCCGGTACCGGCATTTTAAGAGAGCAGCTTACTGAACAGTGGAAATGATTGCGCGATTATGATTGCAAGATCATCATTCTTAGGCGTAGAATTTTAGAGCCGGTTTTCTTTCAGGACACCGGCTTTTTTTCTATACTCAAGTAACGAATCGGTTATCCACAATCCTTGGATTGCCAAAACCCTACAGATCTCGAAACACACCATCACCGAACCCTATGAGCCAGCCAATGACCTCTTTTGGAGCATTCGACCTTGCACCGATTCACTGCGGAACATTTCGCCTGGATGGTGGGGCAATGTTTGGTGTAGTGCCTAAAACACTTTGGAGCAGGCAGATTCCTGCGGATGAAAAAAACCGGATTTTAATGGGGATGCGCTCCCTGCTGATCCGATCGCACAATACGGGCAAAACTTATCTGATTGACAACGGGGCCGGCGACAAGTTTGATGAAAAGATGTCCCGAATTTACGGGATGGACCTCGGGTCTGGAAACCTCATGGACTCCTTGCAGAAGGCCGGTGTGGAGCCTGGGGAGATTACCGATATCATTTTTACACATCTCCATTTTGATCATTGCGGGGGTACAACTTCAATGGATGATCATGGCCAATTGATTCACAATTTCCCCAATGCGGTGTATCATGTGCATGAAAGACACTGGGCCTCAGCTACACAGCCAAATGCGCGTGAAAAAGCCAGCTTTCTGAAGGAGAATATTGAGCCGATCAAAGAATCGGGTAGACTTCACCTTACGGGAGATGATGTTTTATATGAAGAGGGATTATCGGTTATCATGGCTGAGGGGCATACTGAAGGGCAGCAACTTCCGGTCATTGAAGGTATTTCAAAGGGGAAAAAACAAACCATCGTATACGCTGGAGATCTCATACCGACTCATGTTCATATTCCTCTTCCCTGGGTGATGGGTTACGATATGAAACCATTGGTTACACTCCGTGAAAAGGAGTCTTTTTTGAAGAGATGCGCAGATGAAGACCTGCTTCTGTATCTGGAGCATGATGCAGATACCGAACTGATCCGGGTTGGATACGAGGACGGGAAGTTTTACGTTTCGGAAATGATGAAGCTGGCGGATTTGAAAGAATGATTCGGATCTGCCCGGGGAACGAAAACCGCAAGTTGAAAACCACAAGTGGGATACTGCACGTAGGATACTGCACGTGGAATACTGCAAACTAAAAACGGCAAAACCAAGTAGTATACAAATCGCATGAGTCATCCGTACCGTGAGAAAGCAAGACAACTGAGACAGATCCTTGATCAATCTCTCGATGCGATAGTACGATATCGACGATGGGGGCTCATTCGTCTTCTATCTGGTAGTGTGTTGCTTGCCGTGCTCACGTTGTTGCCCATCGAAATGAATGGGTACCTCTCCCCTGCCATCAAAAGTTCGATTCTTATTTCAACTACGTTGCTTCTGTTTTTGTGGGTTATCATTCGGTTTCGCCGAAGGAAGCATACCTGGAAGGATGCAAATTATGCGACCTTGCTTCGTCCGCTTGGGAGCCAGGGGAAGCAGATTCTGAGTGCCATTGACCTGGAACAGGACGAACTCCAGCAAGAATCTCTGTTTTTGGATGCAGCCATTGAAAAGAATCTACTGGGGATAGATCTCGATGCATTCCGTAATAGCGTTCGGGAGATCGTACAAAACCACCCAGGTTACCGCTTTTACCGTCATGCTGGTGCCGTGACGTTCCTATTGTTCTCTGTACTGATCTTCATGCTATCGGTTTATCCGGATGGGATGATGAGAACACTGACATTCTGGAAAACCTACATCAAACCCAATCCCTATCAATATGTGGTACACCCGGGATCCATTGTTCTGGAGCAAGGAGCCTATCTGGAGCCGGAAATTCAATTTACCGGAGACCGATTGCCGGAACGTGTTCTTTTTTCGTACAAAACAGACATCGAAACAGAATTTCGGGAACGGCTAATGACTCCGGGAAGTGAGAATGATGGTGGTTTGCAACAATTTGTAAGTATGCCGGTAGAGGTTACAGCCGACATTCTTTATCAAATTCGGATGGATGAATTTCGCAGTGAACTCTACCGCGCCGAGGTTCGAATTCTTCCACGGTTTGATGATTTGGTAGCTGAACTGATCCCGCCTGTTTATACGGGGTTACCCAGGTCGGTCTATCGGTACCCATTCTCGGAGATCCCGTTTTACCGTGGCAGCGAGATCCGCTTTACGGCGACTTCCAATAAGCCCGTCTCCCCTCTTGCTGTTGTGACGTCCGGAGAAAGACAGACCATCAACCCGACCGATTCTACACGTCGCTCGTTTGAATTTTCGATGGCTCCGGTGCAGGCCGATTCGCTTTTGTTCGAAATGGAGGATATGGACGGTCTTGTAAACAGGAATCCCTATCAGCTTTTGCTGAACAAACTTGATGATCAGTCTCCCGCCGTGGTGATTCTGGATCCTTCCGCAGATCTGTTGGAGTATCAGCCGGACGAACTGCGGATGCGGTATCGCGCCACGGATGACTTTGGGATTGAGAAGACGGAATTGCGCTGGACGTTGGAGCGACTTTTTGAGAGTGATGTGAACGAGGGGATCCAAGAGTTACCGATCCCGGGAATCGGAGCAGAAACGGATTGGGTCTGGAATCTTGAGGCTCTGGGTTTGCGCCCCCGGGATACTTTGACGTTTTGGATTCAGGTGATGGATAACGATGCTGTTGCCGGTGGTAAGTGGGGTGAATCGCAACGGATTACCCTGAAAGTACCCTCCCTGTCGGAGTTTTTTGAGGAATTGGGTGAGGAGGAATCGGACACTGCAGCCGATCTGGATCAGGTCTCGGAGCAGTTTGAGGAGATGGAACAGGAATATGAGCGCTTTCTGGAGAAGATGCGGGAGAATCCAGACGGTGGATATGAAGAGCAGGAGATGCTGGAAGGGGTATCAGAGCAGCAGAAAGAACTGGATGAATCGATCGAAGCGCTGAAAGAGCAGTTTGAGAAGTTGCAACAAGAACTGTCGGAAAATGAAACACTGTCGGCAGAGACACGTGCAGCGTATGAAGAACTTCAGCAACTGATGCAGGAGTTAAATAGCCCGGAACTGCAACAGGCATTGGATCAGCTACGGGAGGCCATGGAGGAGATGAGACCGGAGCAGATCGAGAAAGCTTTGGAGGATGTGGAGTTCAATGAAGAGTTGTACCGAGAGCGGATTGAGCGCACGAAGGAGTTGTTCAAAGAGCTGAAAATGAACAGCGATCTGGATAAGTTGGCGATGCAGTACGAAGATATGGCGGAAAGGATACAGAAAGAGTTGTCCCTGGAGGAGTTGGAAAAGGAGATGGCACGCCTGGAACAAGATATGCAGTCTTTGGAGAAGCAGCTCGAGGAGCTCACAAAGGAGCAACCGGAGCGGCATGAGAAGGGTTTACAGGCACTGCAGGAAGAGGCAAAAGAGGCCTTGAAGGAGATGCAGGAGAAACTTGCACAAATGCAGGAGGAGGCTGCCGGGCAGCGCGAGGAGTCGGAGGATAAGGAGTCTGATCGTAGCGAGAAGTCGAGTGGGGATTCATCGAAGAGCGAGGAGTCGGAGGGCCAGAAGTCAGAGGGAAGTTCGGAACCCTCTGAGCAATTACAACAGGATCAGCAGAATCTTGGAGAGCAGATGATGCAGCAGGCGGAAAATATTCGCCAAAAAAAAGGTCAAATGGGTGGGCAGCAGATTCAGGTAAATCTTCAGGCCCTCGAGCTTGCACTGCTCCGGTTGCTGGACCTTTCCGAAGAGCAGGAACGACTTTCTCTGCAAACCATTCGGACCCGGGACCGGAGTGTAGGTTTTGTAGACCTGGCGCAGCGCCAGAATCAAATTACCCAGCAGTTCGGGGCGGTTGCTGACTCGTTGTTTAAAATCTCCTCGGAAGTTCCAGGGATTCCCAACACGGTGAACCGGAAAAAAGCCGAAACGGAACGAGTACTGATCAGCAGTATTGAGCAGATGTCGGAACGAAATCAATCGGGTTCTGTAATTCGAAGCCGTGAATCGCTGAGCGGAATCAACGATCTGGCATCGATGATTTCATCCCTGCTGGAGCAGCTGATGAATCAATCTGGCGGTGGTGCCGGTGGCGGAAGTATGAGTATGGAGCAGATGCTTGAACAGATGCAACAGATGTCGGGGGATCAGCAGCAACTGAACCAGCAGATGCAACAGATGGTGAATGATATGCAGGGGAACCGCCTCAGCCAGGAGCAATCGGAACGGTTGGATCAGCTTGCCAAACAGCAAAATGAAATTCGGAAGCAGCTTCAGGAACTGCAACGGAGTGGTTCTCTTGAAGAGGGTGACAAACTGATGAGTGATCTCGAACGAATGATCGAGCAGATGGAGGATTCCATCAATGATCTTCGGGGTGGAATGACAGATCCGCTGATGATCAATCGGCAGCAACAAATTCTCTCTCGAATGCTGGATGCGGAAAAGTCATTGCAGCAACGCGGCGAGGAGGAGACCCGGGAAGGACGAGAAGCTGAGGATAATCTGCGGGTTTTACCTCCTGAGATGACCCTGGAGCAGCTGGAGCGTGAGATTCGGGCAAAGCTGCAGGATCCTGATTACACTCGGTTTGAAGAAGATATACAGCGTCTGATAGAGCGCTATTTTGAGCAGATGAGACGCGCTGAAGAGCAACCGGTACCCTAGAATGTTGACTGTACGCCATGAAATCCTCCACTCTTGCTGATGAATTGATACGTTTTTTGGAAACGGAAAAGGAGATGTACGGTACATTTTCCACAACCACCAGCTCTGGCCAAGCCCGGGATTCGGATGGTACAGACCGCAATGACTCTCCTATCAACCCGAAAAAAGAACAGACTGTGAAGCAAACAACAACAGAACTTCATCAGAAATTGCAAGCCTGCCGTAGTCTGGAGGAATTACAGGTGTTATGCGAATCGGCAGAAGAACTTCGAACGGATCTTGAGGGAACTCGTCTGGTATTTGGCACCGGACACCCGGAGGCGGATTTAATGCTGATTGGAGAGGCGCCAGGTGCACAGGAGGACAAAGAGGGTGTTCCGTTTGTGGGACGTGGTGGGCAGCTTCAAAATAAAATTCTGGAAGCGACAGGGCTGCCCAGAAGTCATGTGTATATTGCGAATATCCTGAAACATCGTCCGCCGGATAACCGGGATCCAAAACCGGAAGAGCGGGAGAGAAGTCTACCCTACCTGTTGCGCCAGATCGAGCTGGTAAATCCCAAAATTGTACTGTGTATCGGCCTGGTTTCGGCGACCACACTTCTGGGGCGGAAATCGGCACTGAAGGATCTTCGAGGATCGTTTTTCCCATTTCACGGGCGGGAACTTGCCGTTACATATCATCCCGCTGCTCTGCTTCGGAACCCAAATTTCAAACGTCCTACATGGGAAGATATGAAGCGTATTCGGGAGCGTTACGACGAGCTTGGAGGGAAGCCTTCTGCTGAGAAGGAGTTGCCTGCCTGAGGTTGTTCGGATTTTGAAGCAATTTGTTGGCTTCTTGTGTGGTTTGAGTCTGCTTATCCACGGAATGTGAAGAAACATCCACACGTGTTGTGGAAAAAAAGAAGGAAAAACGATCCAATCATTGTTGAGATTTCAGTACTTTGCGACAGAAATAAAAACAATGAACCACGTACATGTGATCTATGAAACAGGGTAACGGATATCTTTCTGAATCAAGAATGGCAGAGAATCCCGTTTCTTCCCCAGGCCTGATTCCGCCGCAGGCCATCGAGGTTGAGGAGGCTGTTCTTGGAGCCATGCTCATTGAACATGAAGCAGCAACGATTGCACTGCAGATGCTCAAAGCTGAGGACTTCTACCTCTCATCACACCGACATATTTTTGAAACCTTATTCCGTTTGTACGAGCGGGACAACCCACTCGATCTGCTCACCGTTGAAAACGAACTTCGGGATCAAAACCTTCTGGACACCATTGGCGGCGCCCCCTTTCTGGCAGATTTAACCCGGTCTGTAAGCTCCGCTGCCAATGTTGACTATCACGCCCAGATTATTTCGGAAAAATCGATCAAGCGAAAACTGATCCGGCAATGCAACGAAATTATCAAAAACGCATACGACAGCAGTTCAGATGCGTATGAGGCCCTCGACCAGGCCGAACAACAAATTTTTGAGATTAGCAATGGGAACCACCGATCCGGAGCTCAGGCAATCTCTGATGTTCTTAAGGATACTCTTCAGTACCTCGAAAATCTACGGGGAAAACCCTCCGGAATAACCGGTGTTCCTACCGGCCTCGATGTTGACCGCTTTACATCCGGTTGGCAACCCGGCGACCTTGTGATTATCGCTGCAAGACCCTCCATGGGGAAAACCGCATTTATGCTTACTGCGGCCAGAAATGCTGTATTGCATCCGGACAAGGACCTTCAAGCCAAAGTAGCCATCTTCAGTCTGGAGATGAGTTCTCAGCAGCTCGTGCAACGCCTTCTCACGATGGAGGCACGTATCGATGCACAACTTGCTCGTACCGGAAAACTGAGGGATGACGATTTCAAACGATTGATCGATGCTGCCAGCAGACTCTTTACAGCAGGAATCTATATCGATGACACTCCAGGACTTAGTTTGATGGAGCTAAGAGCCAAAGCGCGGCGCCTGAAGAGTGAGCAGGATATCGGTTTAATCGTGGTCGACTACCTGCAGTTAATGACCGCTGCCACCCGGGAAAATAGCAACCGTGAACAGGAGATTGCAACCATTTCGAGGGGTTTGAAGGCACTTGCCAAAGAGCTTAGCGTTCCTGTGATTGCCCTGTCTCAGCTTAGCCGGCAGGTGGAAAACCGGGGAGGGGATAAACGACCCCAGCTCAGTGACCTCCGGGAATCCGGATCCATTGAACAGGATGCCGATGTGGTTTGTTTCCTCTACCGGCCGGAATACTATGGAATCACGACCCTATCCGACGGCCAATCTACCA
>Ga0129345_1000508_pt1 | contig 14179 bp, 16 predicted proteins | sample CPBDNA_FD_94425 | JGI IMG/M metagenome (GOLD analysis project Ga0129345, IMG submission 94425) | Freshwater to marine salinity gradient microbial communities from Chesapeake Bay, USA - CPBay_Sum_20_0.8_DNA | ecosystem: Environmental > Aquatic > Marine > Coastal | place: USA: Chesapeake Bay...
CCATTGATGTACGCAACTTCAGTAGAAGTTGTAAATGGTGTACCTGATGTAGACCATCCTTGCATGATAAGGACATCATCTGCTGTAGCAGTTGCATAATGACGAGACTTAAAGTCTGCACTCATGAAGTTAGCAGCACTACCCGTTGTTGTAGTATTTGCCCAGTTACCAAACCAGAAGTCATTACCCGCAGTCTGTTGACCATGGTTAGTTGTGTCAGTGATAGATGCTACAGCATACCAATACTTACCATTCGTATCTTTGTAAAGATAAGTTTGCTCAGCACCAGATCCATCGAAGTTAATATAATAGAAACCACTGCCAGGATCATTGGAGGTAATGTTTTCCATGGTTGTAAATGGCGATCCATTACTTCCATCTTCAGAAGCAAGTTGCTGCCATGTGCTACCAGTCCACCACTCTAATGCAGTGTCTTCAGTATTCCACCGCATAAATCCAGGATTAGGACTACTGGGTCGTTGTGCAGTTGTGCCAGTAGGTAATTGCAGAGCACCTGTACCCGTGCAGTAAATATTACCATTTACTTGCAGAGTATGACCCGTTGGAACAGTTACCTGTCCCAAAGTAGTATTTGTGCCCCCCAATCCTCCAACAGTAAGGTCGCTCATCTCGCAATACTTTTACTTCTATTTATTGCCCAGGTGTAGGATACTCCTCTACCCAAGCAGTAACAATGTACTTATCATTATTTAGTGGAGGATTGCCTCTATGTGTCCATGCCCAATCACAGGGGAAGATAACAAACTTACCTGCCTTAGGTTTGACTCGGAAATGTTGATATAAAAACTCAGTTTCACCACCCTCAAAGTTATCGTTAAGATAGATCATTGTCACTAACTTACGATATGGTGCTGATGGTGTAGATTCATAATGCCATGCATGATAACCCTCACCAGGAGAAGTTTTCTGCAGTTTGCACATCGAATGCTGAAATCTTCGACCCATGAGAATATCATACTTTGTACAATACTCTCTTAGTGCTTGATCAGTCAGATAATTCCAACGTTGGAATACCCTCCGAGAAAGAGTGTCGTGAAAGTATTCATGGGGCAACTCATGCACAAACACTTGAGTATCCTTTGCGCCTTTCTCTGTGTTGCGTCTGATAGTCAAACCTTGATCATTAATGAAGTGAAAGTAATCAATCATCTCCTGACAATTTAGACTAGTTTCTACTTCTGTAATAAAATTTGGATTATGAGTTACGTTTGTAATGTATGGTTCGCCACCATTAACAGTAGCAAATGGACTCATCATGTTACCACTTTCTCAAAGGACAATTAAACACCTTAAATCTTGCTTTGACAGCAAGTACACAACCACATTTGTTGCATATACCTACAGGATTCTTATGCTCGCAGGTATTGCATATACTAATTCTTTTTTGATATAAAGTCAAGTCCTCAACATCGCCATCTTCGACGATTAGTCTAGCTCCACCATCTCCCATTGTAATATACTTCAAGTTTAGAACTGCCTGTGTTAAATCTTATCATACCATTAGGAGTCCTTCTCGGACTATTTTCTATCACATCATTGGAAAATTGAGTAGTAGTACCATATGGCAATGGAATATACTGATTGCCAACCAAACTGGAATCATTGAATAGTAGATCCGTGTCCGTTGGTACAGTAACTGTAAAAGTTGGACTTAATCCAGTAATTTGTGCAACGTATAACTTAGATGCCATTATCTAATACTCCAAGCACCACCATTTTCAATAGTAACAGTGAAATTGGTATCAATAGTAATAGGACCAGCACTCATGCCATTTGTATATTCTGCACCAGCACTAGGACCGACAGTGATATTTTCCTGAATGATATTGTTGTTTGTGCGAATGATACTGTCTTGACCTAAAGAAGGACCACCACCAGAGATTGCTGCCCAACCAGGATTACCTGTGCCATCATCACTCTTATAGATTTCTGCAGCATCGTTATCAGTATTGAAACGAATTGTGCCAGGTGATACACCTGTAGGTCTTGCTGCTGTGGCGCCTGCAGGAATCCTCAGCACCGATGTTGCTTGTGCAAAAGTTAAGGATGTGATAGTTGCGCTGGTTGCCGTGTTAATTTGATTACCACGGATTCTTGTTACTGCCATTTTAGTGTGTCTCCTCCTTTAGTATTTAGATAGGTAACTCAAGAATGTGTACTTTATCATTAGTAAGAGGAGCATCGGTGAATACTACGTTTGCACCATTCACATCAACTGTATAATCAACGCCTGCAACTTGAGTTACACCATTCAAGGTAACAATAACAGAATTTTGTGAGTGTTGAATGCCGCCCGTGTATGTAGTAAGAGCGAAGGTGAGTGTGCCACCATCACCATCATAGGTCCTGGTAACATACTTATCAGCAGCAACAGTACCTCTTCCAGTTGCTACAACGTCACCGTCAATATAGACACTGCCATCAACCGAAATACGGTATCCAGCTTGAGCAGCAGTGCCAACACCAATATGTTGAGTGCCACTAAAAGTATCAATATTGATCTCACCAGTATCTGTGAGACCAAATTCTTTCCAATCTCCATTGTAATAAATCCACCCAAGAGACTTGCCAGGTGTCCAGTTAATGTTATAAACAAGATCACCGTCAGCGGGTGTAGTATATCCTGTAATGTTGCTAAAATCGGGATCTCCGTTTGCATCTTCGGGTGCCAGCAATGTTTGTTTAATTACTGTGCCGTCCTGGTTGTAATAGGAAATCTTTCTTGCTTGAAGATTGTTAGTAAATGTTGTCAGACCTTGGAAGGTGACAGGACCAGCAAAGATTGATTCTAATTGGTTAGATGCACCACCGATAACCGTGAGTTTATCAGTAAGCACCAACTCAGAGAATGTTTCAATGGTTGTATTCTCCTCACCAACAACATTCAACTGAGCGATATCTTCATTGGTGATCTGACCTGTAACAGGGTTGATAACTTGGTTACCGATAAAGAGGTCGCCGTTAGAGTTAAGACCAGAGTAGAATGCAACACCTGCTGCTTCTTTCAGAGATTGCGAGAACTTAACTTGATCTGCAGACAGAGTTTCTACCTGAGTCTGAGGGAATGCAGTCGAATAGTTACCAGGACCGAAACCTAGATATTCAAACGTATGGTTACCAGATCTCAAGATAGAGTGTCTGCGTAACTCAACAGGGATTGTTACAGGACCATCGTTATCCTGCTGAACGTTGATCTTTCTAACCTCTTCATCACCTGCACGAGCAACCAGAGGTACACCCGACAGAGTTGGAGGTGATGCTGTGGACACATATCCAGGACCAGAGGGCCAACCAGTGTCCGTTAATAGTTTGACGATTGCTTCTTTAGTAATCGATCTTTGATCATCTTTGTTGGGTGTTGGAGTTGCACCGTCAGTAGAGTAAACTAGACCGATAGTTTGGTTGTCAGCGACGGATACTGCAGCAGCAGGGTCACCAACAGGGTTGTCTCTGTCAAACGTAGGATAGACTTCGTTGACGTTTTGAGAGAAGCGTTTGTCATTGAAGTTACTTGTGCTAGGTGTAACAGATGCATAAAGGAGGGTAAGATAGTAGATTCCGTCATTGACACCTCTTTCGAACTCTTGGACTACCTCAATGTCGTAAATGTAGAATACGCCATTAAGAGAATAATTGGTCGTATCACTATTCAGTGGTTGCATTACATAACCACTGAGGGGATCACGAGGAAGTGGATTAGTCTTATCTTTATCAATTACATAGCGAACACGATATGTCCTGTCTTGCAAGTCTCTGCTATCAGGAATACGCTTGATAAAGGTGGTTGGTGTAAAGTTGACTGTATTATACTGAGAGTTAGTAGATAATGTAGTGTAGATTGTGTTGCTAGCACCAGATTCTACGGAAAGATACCAACCACCGACTTGACCAGCAACGCCGCTGATAGTATATGTTGTACTATCAAATTGTAGGGGAGATCCAGCAACACCAGCAGAAAGACCAGATACAGAAGGTCCGAAAGGTGCAATGTTTGCTGATTGTACTGAAGCGACTAGAGCACCATTTGCAACTAGGAGACAGTTAATCTTATCTGCTACGGCATTAACACCGACGCCATCTTGACGAGCACCGATTGTATAACCTTGGACTCTAGTTGTAGGAGGAGATGACTCTGAGGTATAACCATAGAGATACAATCTCGATCCTGCCAAACCACCAGATCCAGCAAGTGCAGCGTTAATTGTCTTTGTGCGCTGAATGTCAATGTTGACCCAGTTAACAGAAACTTCTTCACCGAAGATAACGTTTCCATTGACATCTCCAGTATTTGCTGCAGTCAGGGTGATAACATTAGTTGCAGTGTTGACGTTACCAACTGTTGCACCAGTGCCAATACCGCTACCGCTAACTGTCATACCTTCGATAACACCTTGGACGGATCCATCAGCAGTTAAGGTAATCGTAGACTGACCACTTGTACCTGTTGCAGTTGTAGAAATAACGCCAAGTGCCTTAGGTGGAATGATGTGAGTGATCTCACCTGCCTTATCCTTGGAGAAAGATTTTGCCTTGAATCCAGCAGATCTTAGAGCAGTATTACCGAAGTTAGAGTTAGAGTTGGTGATCGACATGTCAGCACCAGACTCACAAGTAAAGTGAGCACCGTATCCAACAGCAAACACCGAAACTGCCTGAATGAATGCATCATTAGCAGCAACAATGTGTCTATGCTGCCAACCTTTACGATACTCAGCAAAACCATCTAGGTGAGCACCATCGCCAGCAGTTGCTACATCATAGTTACCAGTAGATTCGTTATATCTTACAAATGCACGGTCATCTTTCTGTAGAGACAGACCAGTAAACTGTGCAACAACCATCGATTTGAAACCAGTTGCCTTAGCACCATCTGCAAGCATACCATTCATGCCCCAGACACTTCTCAGGGACAAGTTGAATGCATAAGGAGATGCAGAGTCAACAGTATCAATCTCAGTTTTTACAGAGATGTTTGATCCAACGGCGTTACCTGTTGGGATTCCTTGCATTTGGTAAGTAAAGATGTTACCAGATGCGGATGTGACTGTGAAAGATCCGTTATAAAGGCTTGCATCAAGTTCGGATTGCGGTCCAGTAGATCCAGTAACTCCAGAAATGTTAATGTTAACGCCAACGGAAAATCCGTGGTCCCTGGCAACACCAAACTCATCAACAGTTGTCGCCGTAGCTGTCTGTCCATTTCTTGTGATCTGAAAGACGGCGTATTCATCTGAAATAGGACCAACGATACGATTTTCTTCTACCCTTGCCTGAATCTGGTCAGTTGCAGGATCGCCAGATGTATCAGGAATAGTAGCAAATGCTTTCGATACTTTTTGGTAATAGATCTCCAGGTCTGTCCTTTCCAGGATGTTAGGGACTGCAGAGTAATCACTGTTAGGTACAGTGCCCTGGGTAATCAGATCGGAGAGAGTGTTGACACCATCAGCAAACTCAAAGCAAGTTAGTTTGTGGTGGGAATACTTAGGTGATAGTGTTTCTACACTATCGGCTTTGAAATATACACCCTCTTCAGCACCATCGAAGAAAGAGAATTGCCAGAAATAAGTACCACCAGTTACCTTGAAGATTGCTGTGCGGGATGGTTCGTTATTCTCTGTAATACCTTTTGAAGGAAGAATAGTGGGGTAAGGCACATACTTCGGAATGATCTTAGTTCTTCTAAGATCCGTGCCAACAAGAGAGCAACCTCTGGGTACAATTACACCACCTTCAATAGAGTTATACTTATATAATACGTTATTGGGAGAAGTTAGGTCTAGGTTAGAGTTTTCATCAATAGGTGCTACGTTTGTGTATAGCACATCACCAGGACGGTTATCGATAATATATTCTGCTGGATACAGCATAATCGAGAAGGCGTCAAATTCGTCGTTTGACAGACCTACTCGATACGAAAATCTAGCAACCTCTAAAAATGCCCTTTGAATAGACTTAAAAGGTCGTAACGCAGAGTTACCTCTATTGTCAATAGCATCAGAGGCATCAAAGTCATCTGGGTTGACGTAAATGATACGTCCTGTACGGGACGTAATAATGTTCTTAAGTCTAGTTAGGGCCATTACCTACGTTCTCTTTAGGATTATTTATGAGTTGTTATTAACTGCCTGCAAGTACAGTAGTGCCATAGATACGTTGAGTTAGGGCAACTGATTGATCCTCAAAACCAATCAAACTAAACACATTATTTGCAGTTGCACTTTCAACGATTAGACGCTCACCAGGACCAATAACTAAAGAAGTGATTCTATCAACGTTGTTAGCACTATTAGTTTTTCCGATGGTTAGATAATGTTGTGCTTCAACCGCAGTCACTCCAACATCAACACTACTTACTGTAGCAAATCCTCTGCTGACATCATCGCTTAGAGGGACATCTTGGAAGACATCAGATGCTTGGAAATCGGCAGAATTGCCAGTCTTAATTACTGTAAGAGTTGTGCCACTGTAGGAGCGGACAAGACCATAAGGACCAGCAACTTGTCCAGTGATAGTATAAGTGGTGCCGTTAAAGTCAAAGGAATCTACGTTATTGGTAAGAGTACCATTCAAATCATAAATGTAGAAATCATTGAATTCATAATCACTGCTAACCGTGATATATCTATCACTACCACCAAAGTCAGCGTTTGCTGCAGTGCCAGTAGTTGCTTCGTAGATATACAGTGTATTAACTAACACGTCATTATCGCCAAATGCATACTGCACATATGCACCACCACTTCCAGGTGTGCCACTAGAAGTCTTATCCTGAGTATACTCTACACCATCATCAGAATCGCCAGCAGTATTGTTAGGACCCCACTCACCATTAACAGTGGTAGACAATGCAAAATCTAGACCACTCATCGATGCATCAGATACATCAAAGCGATAAGTACGATCGTTAAAGACAGTAAAGGGTGTGCCAAGATAAAGATTGAAGGTTGTGCCGCCATCAGTTGAGAAAGCAAACTCATTAGCAGCAGTGCCTACACCACCAGTAGAAATAGTACCAGAAGCGGTAGGAGTAGCAATCGAATCGCCAGCAACAAATTCTGTGCCCGCTCCATTAATAGTCGAAGGACCAACATAGATAAGCGTAGATCCAGATCCTTGGTTGACCGAATATACTGTTGCAGTTGTAGTATCTCCACCAATACCCTTTTCAATAACATCACCAACAGCAAAATTACCAGTTACAGATTCTAGAGTTAATACTCTAATCGCAACGTTGATGACATTAATAGTTGTGAATTGAGGTTTGTAGAATGTCTCAAATCTAAAATTCTTTTCACCATCGTCAGTGGTGAGTAGTTGACCGCCAGTGAAACCAGCAGCAAGAGTAATAGTTTGGTCAACTTGTAATCGGTATGCGCTAATACGATCACCCTCATGCAATTTGTAGGTTGCTGCGTCTAGCGTTAATTTCTGATCGTAATCCTTTACTGCAACATCGTAAGCACTACCAGTGCCATCGTTTGCAATAGTAAGTACGGTGCTTGCAGATGCGTCAATCGGTGCAGCGTAAAGGACCGTATTGGTAGCACCAGTTGGTTTTGATTGTGCGAGAATGCCTTGGTCTGCCATTGTTAATTAGAATCCTGCGTAGAAGAATTGTTGGAGTCGGGTTGTCCCCGTTAAGAAAGCGGCACCGATACCAGCACCAAAGTTAACATCATCAAGAGTAACGTTTTCAGTAGAGAGCAGAGTAGCATCTGCGTCTGGGAATCTAATTGTTCTAGGACCAGTGATGTTATCAGTAGATAGAATTACCTGTCCAGAAATATTCCCACTATTCTTAATTGTAGGACTATAAAGAGTTTTATTACTCAAGTCCTGGGTTGCCAATTCTGTTACCAGAGTATTGTTGGCATTACCACTATTTAGAGTATTTGTTTCTGGGAAGTCAAATACCGAGTTAGTCAATACGTTTTGATTAGCAACGCTAAATGTAATCTTCTTAGTGTTACTAATAGGATCCTGAAGGATCAGAGTTTCAATAGTTTTGTTTTGGAAGATTTGAGTAGCATCAGTAAGTGCTAACGTGCCAGAAAGATCGGGGACAGTTAGTGTTCTATCAGCAGTGAGAGAATCAGTATTAAATTGAGCAGTTTCTGTGCCAACGTCAGCATTACGAGCAAGTTTAACATCGACCATCGTTTTAGATAGGACGGTCTGCTCTGCTTTAGTGTCAAGAAGTGTTGATGCGGTTGCTGTAGGCTCTAGCGAGGTAACTGCAATGCCAGCATCAGGTAAGAAGTAAGATCTACGTTGACCTTGTGTAATTGGCCAGTTGATCTGGAAGATTGCCTCTTCTGTGCCATCAACCAAAACAAAATTATCCTCATCGATGAGGATAGTCTTATTTCTTAAAGTTTGCTCAGTATCATCACCAACTAAGATAGTGCCATTACCAGATGTAATAGCAGGTAGAGTCATGATACGGGTGTTTGTGCCAGTACCAACGTTACTAACTTCAAATCTTGCTTTAGGACCTTGAGCATCTTCCAAAACGAAAGATCCATCGGACATCAACAATGTGCCGATAACTCTAACAGATCCAGCACCTTTAGGTGAGAATACTAGGTCAGCATTAACAGCAGTATCATCAACAGCAGTAATGTATAAAGAGCTTGATGTGCTACTGTTTGCAATTCTAGTGTAGTAGAAACCACCATCACCGAAAGAAACACCTAACTGGTTATATGCATTTTGATATAGACCAGTATCACGATCCAAGTCAAAACAAAGTCCAGGCTCATCTTTAGTGCCCTGAGCAACTCCTTTGAAGAGTTGGTTGATCTTTGCTTTACGGTTAGGAATCAAAGGATCAGATACGACAACAGGGAGAATTGCTTCTCCCGATAGATTCGCATCCGAAATTGTTTCTAACTGAGAAATCTTTCTTGTTCCCACGAATAATCACACTATTGGCTACAGGTTTATTTATAAGGGGTATAATTCATTGTACCTGATAAATCGCTTTGCGTTTGGTTCTACTTCAAGAGATTCACACACAGCGAGATAATCTTCCCACTCACTCTGCAGATGCGAAGGAATCTGCACATGCAATGAGGTCGCATTCTCTGTGTCCGAGCATGAGGGATTTGAGTTCGACTGCTTTTTCATATTCTTTTTTGTGATAATTGATCACATCATCGATACAAGATAGAATCTCCTCATACGCTCGTCGTGCATCGACTTTCTCATCTTGGAGGTAATCGTCGATAGCATCTTGCATACGATCTTTGCGCTGTCTTGCATACTCTTTCTCCCAATACTCAGTTTCATCTTTCATGGTCGGGCGTCCTTCAATAGGGGGAATGTGTGTCCAGTAATCGGAGATGATGTCAGACATTGGGGAGTTGGGGTTTTTTGAATAGTTTGGCATTTGTCTTTTCTACAGCACCATGCAACTTTTTCAGTGCCTCCATAGTCTCGGGCGTTTCTTCCCAAGTCCATGAATTTCCATTCTTGTCAATAAATTCTCTAGTGGTCATTGCAACCTCCTTCTCTGTTGAATAGTTTACGACACTTTTTGAGTTCTTTCAACTCTGCCTTAATCTGTTGATACGATTCCTCTGGGGTAATCGATCTCCTCATTTCCATAGCGATGATTACATCAACTCTGGTGCCAAAATGTTTGAGTGCTTCCTCAAAACAATTCAATTCTTCGTACATAACTGACCCCAAACAAAGGTTATTTTTTGACGTGGATATGCTGCATAATGACAATCCCATCTTTCAGGATAGACTTCAATAGTACCTGTAAAACAATATGGTTTTACTCTACCACGATTACCATTAGGTACTGATTTAAAAGCATCCCAAGGTGAAATTATTTCATCTTCAGGAATCTCTACGAAGTCATGTGTGCCAGTATAATCTATATCCCATAAATTGCCAATAGGGTCTAACCAATATTCGCCCATCATACATTCCATGCTTTTAGTTTGCAATGTCCTGTTATAAAAACCAGGACCTAAATCATAAGAGCAGTGTATGCGGTCAAACATTCCCATTTTACCATTTTCCTATAGGACACTTCATGCTAGGAACTCTTGTTTTTACGGCAAGTACACACCCACAACGAGCGCATCTGCCCCAACGACTATAAAATTGACACGGTTTACAGATTTGCATACGCTGCTCTGAAAGTGTCGATGTTTCACCTTTAGCAATGCTGACAAATTCGTCAATCTTTGCTTGTAGTTTGTCGTTAAAGTGTTCCATAACTATCTATAGAGTTTGGGTTGGGGGCGCTGTTTCTATTCACAGACCTTTAATATTCCCCCGACTCCTCCACCTGGGCTCGAACCAGGGACATTTTGATTAACAGTCAAACGCTCTACCGACTGAGCTATAGAGGAATATTCGCTATTCGCAAATAGCGAATGGAGAATAGCGGACTCGAACCGCTGACATCCTGCTTGCAAAGCAGGCGCTCTACCAACTGAGCTAATTCCCCTGGCGGCCATTTTGTTAAAGAGGTATAGCCGAACCCCTGATTTGGAATAGAGTTTGGACCCCTATTTCCTACGACTCTACGGACGACACCCGTAGTCGAAGTTGGCGTCTACTTAGTTAATCGCTAAGGACTACCAAAGCCCCATAACAGAATTGAACTGTTCTCTGCAGTTTACAAAACTGCTGCATCACCACAATGCTTATAGGGCAATAGGACGAGAGAGACTTGAACTCTCACGAGGGTTAATCCTCAGCAGATTTTAAGTCTGATGTGTCTACCGATTCCACCACCGTCCCATAAGTAGGAGGATGAAAAGCACAATACTCGTTGAAGGTGATTTTCATTTCCTTGTTAGTAAGATTAGCATGAGTTGCCGCTTTTGGCAAGTTCCATTTGGCGGAAAATAACATTTCCATCGACTTACGAGTTTCAGGACGCAAGATTTTCCTCCATAAATTGACGTTTGAAATCGTCCACTTGTTTTTGTATCTCTTCAGATACTGGTGGAATTTCGTTGACAGGTACCATCATGACAGATGCTCCATCAGGACGGGTAATTTTCCAGCAAACACGTTGATTTTCAGTCAACTCAAGCATAAACTCTAGATTGTCTTCTGCTTGTTTTTCAGTAACCCCAATAGGTCCAATCATTGTTCCTGTCGCTTACCTGCATATTATAAGGTATATATGCAGAAGTGTCAACCATTAGTTGAGGTTGATGATTGATGCCTTGATGTCACATGCCGCTGCAGCAGCAATAGAAATTGCGGCAGCTGCTTTAATAGAAACTGCTGCACCTGCATCCAGAGAAATAGCACCTGCCGCAACTGCTGCAACAAATGCACCAGCACCAACAGTAAATGTACAACCACCTGCTGCACAAGTCACTAGGAATGGACCAGGAGTTGTAAATGTGATGGGAGGTGTTGGCACAGTGCCAGGAGTGCAGACAACAGTAAATGGTCCGCCTACAGCATATGTTACCGATGCCAAAGGTGTTGGAGAAAGTGTGCCAACGTTGTGTACCTGAGTAACGTTGTTGCAGGTAAGGTTGCCAGTATTAATGAAGAAGTCACCACCAGAGAATGTCTTAGATTTGAATGCATCGCTCCATGTAGATCCAGCACTCTTCAATTCTCTACAACCGAGCTCCATCTCAATGGCATTAACTTTCATGTTTGCGCCAGTGACCATAATATCAAGGTCAGATCCAAAGGTCATAGTATGCTTCTGGACCTTATTGTTATTAGCTTTATCTTCGCCTTTATTATCAACTTGCTTAGGAGCACCCTGAGCATTCAGGAAGTAACCACCGCCAACTTCAATGTGACAATCACCTGTAATCTTGAGGCGATAATCACCACTAATAGTGCGGCAAAGATCACCATCAACTAACTTACAATCATCACCATGGACCTCACTGGTATAGTTTCCAGGGAAGGATTCGTGGTCTGCAACAAAATTACCCTGATCTGCCTGCTGATTCTCAGTGCCACTTCCACTGCTAGTCTGACTTTGTACGTAAGACTGCACTTGTTGCTCTACTTGAGCGTCAGTCAAATTAGGATTCTGTGTCCTAATCTCTTTTCTTGCTTTATGCTCTGCAAGTGCCTGGTTATTTGCTTTGATAGACATTTTGGTGCGACCAGACGCTTCCTTTGTAATCGTTGCTTGTCTACCAGGAGTGCCAAGTTGTTGAGTAAATGCACCGTTAACGAAAGTTTTAGCAGCAGTAACGTATGGATCTGCTTCAGCAAAGAATGAATCGAAGAATCCACCTGCACCACCGCCACCTCCACATTGTCCATATTCAGGACCAGCAGGGGTAGCAGAAAGAGCCGAAGGAGTACAACCAGTGGTGCCAAAGAAAGGATACCAACCAATATCATCTTCACCGCCAGTTGCTTCTCTATCGCAAGATAAGAATGATCCTAGAAGGTCAAATAGGAAGGTCAGAATACTAACAAGATTAGTAAAGTTAAAACCATTCTTTACGATATTCTGAGCATCGTCAAATACTTTCTTACCTTCCTTGAAAGTATCCAAAAGCTCAGTTGCTTGTCCTACACCCGAAATGATTCCTTGGACTGCACTCAAAACACCTTGAATCGTAGAGAGAAGACCATCAACACCACAAATGATACCTTCAACCAGTGCATCAACGCCCTGTACTGCTGCCTGTGCCTTACTAAGAGCACCACTAACAATTCCTTCAAGAATGTTGGTGATAGTAGCAATAGGAGCCTGGATGAAAGAAATGATATTGGAGTCCAGATCACAAATTAGAGACAAAAGTGCAGTAATTAAACCTTGAATCGCTGCCATTGTGCCGCCAGGAAGACCCAACTGTGCTGTAATTGCTGCTGCAGCAGACTCTAGGGGCTCCAAAAGGTCACTCAATGCCTGACGCATAGCAGAAACAACCTGTGCAAATACCGCACTCAGGAAGTTTTTCACCTTTGCCAGCAATTCTCTAGCACTAACTACCTTTCCATTGATAACATCGACAAAATTGCCTTCTCCGCCGCCACTAACAAGATTGCTAGCACTGGCAATTAAGTCTTCAACCAAATAGGTGAGAGATTGCGACAACATCTTCCAAGGACCACCCGTACCTTGTGCAGCAGGGATTGGCTCTGATGGTGTAGTCGGTTTTTGGGTGTTTGTAGAGGATCCTGATACACCACTAGCATTACCAACGTTTTTAGGTGAATTGCCATTTGAAGATGGAGTAGTTTGAGTTCCTCCAGAGATGGGGACACTATTATTACCAGTGCCTCCAGGTGCTTTCTTACCCGATGTAGTATTTGCTTCACCAGGGGGTAGATTTGATGCATTTGCACCCAATCCCTTAGGGATTTGCTCACCAGTCATGGTATACTCGTTTTCAGTACCAGTCTGGTTTTTCTCCATACGCAAAACACCCATTACAACGGGCATTTGTGCAGTTTCGCCATCCATGAAGAAACCCATGACGATAGCGCCAGGTTGTAACTGACCAGAAGATTCCCCCTGACCGTCATTACCTGCCTGATCAGTACCTTGCAAAACAGTTGCCCAAGGAAGATTTTCCGTAGGCAACTTTTGAGCAGATTCACCGTTTGGATTGGTATAGTAATTAAGGATTCTCGCTTTTACACGACCCAATTCTAGTGGATCTTCGTGGTCTTCTACTTCACCAACCCACCAGAAGAATCCGTCCTTTCCTGCAAAATTTGCATTTTGCTCATTTACAATACCATCAACTAACATTTACTTAAATTAAGGACTGTGATTTATTTATTCTTGTTTCTTAAGACGCTCCACTAACTCCATTCCATATGCTTCCATACGGTCGGGATGCACTGCTCGGATGCCCGCTTGCTCTATTGCAATTTTAATGCTTTCGGATTCTTGCTGAGAAAGTTTCTTGCCGTGTGCTGGGAGGGTCATTCGCTCTCTGAGGTGGTTTACCATACTATATTATCTGGGATTCCACACATTTCAAGTGATCTTAAGAATGTTTTTATACTTGCGTAAAAAATCTTAAGAGGTCAAAAATTTGCCGCGATTTTTTTCGGGCGATCTGGGAAATCAAAGGTCATTTTAGGTTAGGGGGGGTCTATGGGCAATGTCGGATTCGAACCAACGACCAACTGCGTGTAAAGCAGCTGCGCTACCGCTGCGCTAATCGCCCGAGTGTTTGAA
>Ga0129345_1000509_pt1 | contig 14175 bp, 18 predicted proteins | sample CPBDNA_FD_94425 | JGI IMG/M metagenome (GOLD analysis project Ga0129345, IMG submission 94425) | Freshwater to marine salinity gradient microbial communities from Chesapeake Bay, USA - CPBay_Sum_20_0.8_DNA | ecosystem: Environmental > Aquatic > Marine > Coastal | place: USA: Chesapeake Bay...
AATCAAACGCTCGTACATTAGCTTGTTAAACTGTACTCCGTAATCCATATGTCGAACACGATTATCTTCAGTACCTTTATTGTTTTTCAATACAAGAAGATCTTCCACTTCATAGTGCCAGATTGGATAGTACAATGTTGCAGCACCTCCACGAACACCGCCTTGAGAACAAGACTTGGTTGCGGATTGGAAGTGCTTATAGAAAGGAATTACTCCTGTGTGATAGGCGTCGCCCTTGCGGATAGGTGATCCAATAGCGCGGATTGAACCAGCCCCAATACCGATTCCTGCTTTTTGGGATACGTACTTAACGATGCTACTAGAAGTAGCATTAATGCTGTCAAGAGAGTCATCAGTCTCGATAAGAACACAGGAGCTAAACTGTCGTTGAGGAGTACGTACACCTGCCATAACAGGAGTAGGAAGGCTGATATCGTGAAGAGAGATAGCGTCATAATAGTCCTTAACCCATTTCAAACGGGTTTCTTTTGGGTAGTTATTGAAAAGAGTAGCAGCAATCAAAATGTAACACATTTGTGGTGTTTCAAAAATTTCGCCAGTTACTCTGTTTTGACAAAGGTACTTGCCGCGCAACTGTTCCATAGCAACGTATGTAAGATTCTCATCTCGCTGGTGCTTGATGAATCCGTTAATCTTATCCCACTCATCATCATCGTAATATGTAATCAATTCAGGATCGTAAAATCCCATCTCAATATTACGCTCGACAAGTTCTTTTACGTGACAAGGCTCGTAATGATCGTACACTTCTTTACGAAGTGCATAGTTTACTAAGCGACCACCAACATATTGATAGTTTGGTGTTTCTTCAGAAATTAAGTCAGCTGCTGCTTTAATTAAGGTTTCTTGAATTTCCTTTGTCGTCATACCATTAAAAAACTGAATTTGACTTTTGATTTCAACTTCTGACGGGCTTACTCCTGAAATTCCATCACAAGCAAAAAAGACAACCTTGTGTAGTTTTTCGATATTTAATTCTTCTTTTGACCCGTCACGCTTTACGACTTGCAGCATGCTTCTTTTTCCTTCTCTCTCAACATGTAGTATTTATTACGTATTTTTTAACTATATGTAGTTATTCTTGAACAAAATTGATTATTTCTGGATAAATTTTGGATATAGCTTCTGCAATTGCTCGAGCTAACTCCATGTGTTCTTTTTGTGTTCCATTACCTGAACGTAATTCAATGAAATGAATCCAAGAACGAATAGTACCATTAACGTAGAGACGAGATACCGTGTTACCCTCCGGAAGAATGGCTCTTGCTTGTTCTTTTGCAATTCCTTTTTCGATTGCTTCATTATAGATCCTCTTTACATGATCAATTACAAAGTTCTGTTGCGCATACCACCAAGCCTTCAAAGCAGCATCGTCTGTCTCAATACTATTCTGACGATTCTTTTCATCTTGCAGACGAGCTTCTCTTATAACAAAATCATCGCTAAGATCGTTGATGTCAGCATACCTTTGAGAAAACTCTTGGAATGAAAACGATCGGTGTCGGAGGAGTTGTCTTGCAATGTCTCGAGTTGTTGTGACTTCGATGCAGGCGCTTGCCATTTCGAATGGTGACCAGTGTTTGTGTTTGATGAGATATCCAAGTAACTTTGGCGTTGTCTTGGTGTTAGCTTGGTTGGATGGATTCGAGACACGGGCGCAAAACGCGATGAGGTCTTGGATGTTATCAAGCCCCTTGAATGCAGGTTCTCCTGCGTAGATACGACCTGCGGGTTGGCTATGGGAAATAAGTCGTGCATGCAAAATTCAATACTCCTATACTTTGCGCCATGCGGCAAACTTCAATTCGGCTTGCAAACCCTGATAAGTATTATCTTCGATAATCTTTTCAACGTCATTAAGACCGTTTAGATACATTTCATTGATGTCCTTGCCAGGTACATCGGTTGGCCATATACAAATCTTATGACCGTTCTTAATCACTTTATCCATACGTTTATGGATTTCTTTATTACGTGGTTCAGCATCAAATACGTATATTGCACGTTCATTTGCAGCATTACCGTTTCCTTCTGCGCCATTCATAGCGATGGCATTAGACAAAAAGAAAGAGTCAATCGCACCTTCAACTATATAGTAAGGCTCGTTAAAATTGACTTTGTCGAGACCAAAGATCTTTGGCCTTTCATCAAACATAATAGTTATATATCTGATCCCGTCAGGATTAAACCCACGAGCAGAAACGCCGAAGACTTTACCTTTCTCATCTAAGAAAGGGATCACCAGACGGGGTTCATCTTTACCGACATGTTCAAACTTATTTGGAATAATTTCATTAATCCAAGTTTTGAATTTTGGTGCATAGTAAAGACGATAATGATGATGAGGTGGAATACCCCTCTTCTTTATATATCTTACGATCGCGTGATTATGAGCGAGTTGGCTCACTTTTTTTAATTTTTTTAGAGGATCTTTCTGAAAGACTGGCTTTTTAGTTTGAAACTGAGTAACGTCATCTTTGATAGTATTGTTTGCTTTATTTACAAACTTCTCAGCCACATAATCATTATAGAGTAGTGGATCGATAGACTTTAGAAAGTACTGGAAGCCCTGTGAAGCGCCACAGTTATGGCAATAATAGGTGAACCTGTTATCCTTTTCTAGAAGCCAACCACGGGCCTTAGAGCGGGACTTTTGAGAGTCACCACAAATTGGACATCTAAAATTAATTTTATAAGGGGAAGTATGCCGTATTCGAAAGTTGTCGAGGCGGCCCGACAACATTTGAGCATATTGAATGTCTACAAAATCTACCATAATATATCCAGTGTTCACGTATAGTATAATTATATACTAGTGCAACACAATGTCAACCAAAAAGTGTAGGCCACTGTATTTTCATTGCAATAAACATTACAACTGCGCCTATACCCATCATGTAATATTTCCAGTTTTCAAGAGTTTTGATTCTGTTTTCTTGGTCTTTGATTCTTTGATCTAGCGCTCCGTTTAGCTTAGCAAGAGCTTCCATAATCTCACGATTACGTTCGGCCCTGTTAAGAGCGTTTTGGTCAGATAATCTTTGATGATCTTCCTTAGAAGAAATGCGATATTGCTCCAAGCGATCTGTCATTACAGCAGCGCGAGCAACATCTTCTTGTTTGTGAATATCTATTCTTTCTTCAAGATCTTCGATCTTGTCGTGGCAATTCTTAAGCATCTCGCCTTGAACTGCAACTCGCTCAGACATCTCTGCCATTTGTTCTAACGCAGAATCAAACTTACCGAAATATCTTTCGATAGTTTTAATGTCTTTTTTAATTAATGCGACGTCTGTTTTCAACTCGTCCAACGTAGGATCCTCTTGTATACTTTGGAATATTTATTCCGGCTTAGTAACAGCCTCTTCATAGTATACAATTATTTCGCCTTGCTGTTGGATATATCTTCTCATCTCAGCTATGTTTAAAGCTAAGTTCTCATAATCTTTAACACTAAATGCTACAAATGCACGATTGCCGTTAACTTCTTCAAACTCTTTGAGGAAATCCTCTAAGTTATCTTCATTAACTACGTATAATCGTGTATCAGTCAGATTGATTGGCTTCGGTCGAGCTACTGTCGGCACCGTCGTCTTCTGGATTTCCGTCACCACTTGTATCTCCGGTTCCGGTCTCCCGAGGGCGCAACCAGCTAGGAAGAGGGTCAGACCCATCGCCGCCAGTTTCTTGCTCAAGCTCGCGCCAAAGTTTTGCTGTAGCGCCATTCATCTTTCCTTCAAGTTGACCTGGCTCTTTTAAAGCTAGGTTTGTTAAATTATGTCTTTGAAGTTTACCACGAAGATCATCACCGTATGCTTCTGCTTTCTGCAAATCGGCTTGCAGAGTCTGATTTAATTGTTGCATTTGTGCTTGATCTGCTCTTAAAGTAGCAATGCTAGCCTCGGCAGTTTGTACAGCTACTTCCATTTTAGCAACATTTGCGCGTGCAGTTTCTAAATCTGATTGTAACTTTTGGACATACATATATCCAACACCGCCGGTGGCTAGCACCACTACTACGATAGCAATTTTAATCGATGTAAACATCAATGTTTGTGAGGAGACTTAGTCGTCGTCCTCATCCTCATCTTCGTCTTCATCATCGTCATCGTCTTCATCCTCGTCTTCATCTGCTTCTTTCATAGCAGTTTTGTACTTTTCTTCCAAAGCAGCCATGATGCGAGTTTCCATTTCAGACTCAAACGCTTCTTTAATTTTAAGTGGCTCTCTTTCCATAGCCGCTTTTACAATATCTTCCAAAGCCATAGTAGCTCTCCTTTTTAGTGATTTGTTTATCTATTTATTCATCCAAACATCTTGGCTTGTGTTGCAGGACCTACGATCCCATCTGCTGCAAGACCATTTAGCTTCTGCCATTTCTTTACTGCTGTCAATGTGCCGAAACCAAAGTCTCCATCTGCAGCAACACCAAGAACTTCTTGCATGCGCTTAACGTCATCACCCTGCATGCCTTTGCGCAGTGTACGGCTACCTGCTGCCTTAGGTGCAGCCTTTGGTGCCGGTGCTGGTACTTCACCTCCAAGAATAGCCAATGCTTCTTCCCATCGACGATTTCTATCATCTAATCCTATAGTACCACCATTAATCTTTTTTGTCAACCCTACATTGTCACCATTATCGGCCCATTTTTCAAGTTTATTTGTTTTCCAGAACCAACATGCAGATTCGATAGCACCTTTAGGTGTTGCTACATATTCTGCTGCTTCTTCTGCTGACATTCCGACTGTTTTGCCAAACGCTGTGTAATTGTTGCGGCCAGTAAGCTGCTTGATTCCGCGGCCCCTGAAGAGCCACCCATCGCCGTCATGAACATTACCCATTGCTCCTCGCTTACTTCTGAATTCATCTTGGTAAACATAGTTCGCAATCTTCTCTGGATTCCTTGCATAATCTTTAGCATCTCTTTTCCCCGCGCCAAAGTAACGACCAAACACTGAGTTCAATGCCTTTTCGCTATAATTAAGGTTTTCTTCCAACCGAGTAAAGTCAAGTGATTCATGAGCACACTGTGCCATAAAACCAGCAATACGGTTTGGTGTATTAATTTCATAAGCTTCAAATAGTTCAGTTGCAGCTTCGTACCATGATTCAGGATCTTTATTTTTAGGAATCATAGCACTGAATTGTTCTAAAGTAATCATTTACGATCTCCCATTATATCTCTCAGTCTTTTCTTTTTAGATGATTTATTTTGTGATGTCCAGCGCTTTTGCGCTTCCTTAGAAAATGCAGATCCGTCCATACCTGCAATATTACCAGAACTTACATTGTTTGCAGGCTCTTCTTGTAATCTATCCATAATCCATGCCTTAGCATTGGCTTTACCGTATTCAGTTGTTTCCCATTCCCAGCTGCTTCTGCGCTTGTCCCACACCATAACTTTCCACTCGCCTCTATGGCGCTCGTTATGATCTAATGATTTTTCAATTTGATATTTCTTACCATTGACGGTAGCTTGAATCTCGCCGTTAGGGCCTGCACGTTTCCAGCGAGGTGCTGCAGCTTCTTCAAGACTTTCTTTCTTCAAACCTTTTCTAAGTCTTTCAAGATCTTTCTTTAGCTTATCTTTATCAGTGCCGTATGCTTTTTTGTTCAGACCGGTTTTTGAAAGATCTTTAAGTGACATCGACAATTCATCCATAGCAGCTAGCTTTGCAGCCACCGCCATCTTACGACGTTTTTCTTTTGATTTGCCTTTGAATTGAGGAGCATCTGAGTCATAGAAATCTTTAATCCATGTACCCATATCATCAGACTTTTTAAGCTTTTCTATCAACAAATCCTTGACATTACTTTCTTCTGTGATATAATTGACATATCGGTCATTAAATAATAGTAATGATTCTTCTAGATCTTCTTCAGTAAGATCTTCTGTAAGCATAGACTCATTAGTAAATGCTTTGTATTCTTTAATTAGAAAGAGTGCTGCAGCGTATGAAGCAAGACGAGATTGTCCGCCTGGAACTTTACCGAGAATCTTCTTAAGATTTGCAATCATAATATCAAAGATCCCCCAAGCTTTACGCTGGCGGCTATTAGTAAAGTCTTTCTTTTTAATTAGAACTTTACCTTTATCATCAATAATACCTTCCTTATACGCGTCCCACTTGTCAAATGGAGTGGCGAGACGTCGTATGAATTGGTATACTAAAAATAAGTCAACGACCATAGGTCAGATTCCTTTGAGTTTATCCTTGATTATTTGATCGCTCTTAATATTATCTTTATGAATACGAATATCGTCGTAGATAATTTCACGAGGCATGAAGTTTAAATATTCAACGAATGGTTTTAAATATTCATGATACTCGTGAAGCTTCATAAACAACATATTAGTAGCTTCATGTCCAAACACATTATAAATGATTATTAAGTGGTTTAGAATCAACCTTTCTTTTAAATCATTATCTTGTCTATACCTTCCAAATAGTTTGCGCAAATATTGAAATCTTTTCAGATCTTCCTCAAACTCTATAATATCAGAGCAGTGAGGATTGTCATAATATTTGGAAGCAAATAACAGAAAGGTTGATTCTGTCAATTTCATTCTATATCAACCAAGTATTAGCTGTCAGCCACGATAGTATCTTCAACCGCTGTGTTACCTGTTACACCCGCGTCGCCCGCATCAGATGCAGAAACTTTCATTGTTACCAATGGTTCTACAATATGACGTGTACGGCCGTCAGCTGTTGTGTAAGTATTATACAGGTTCCAACCAGGTGTTTTAATACCTTTTGCACGGTTAGCTGCTACGCCTGCCTCTGTTAAGTCTACAAAGATTGCGTTGTCTTTGTCGTGTGACTTGTTTGTGTTATTCGCATCGTCTTCCAAATACTTTGGTGCGTCCGCTGCGCTGTCAGTTTTACCCCAAGATGCCATTTTTGTTCTCCTTATAAGCTCTTATGGTTTATTTATTATTTTTGTCGTGCTTTTTGCTTAGCAACTTGTAATCTCTTTTGAGCTGCTCTAATGCGTTCACGATCTTTATTTTTCTTTTCCATAGCAGCAGCTCTTTTTTCAGCTCTATCTGCTCTGCCTGCGCTAGATAATCTAAAATTACCTTGCTTATTCACAGCTGCTCTATAAGCACCTTTTGCTGCCATCTTAACAGCGCCACCTACAACTTTACCGATGATTTCGTCAAGTTGTTCTTCGTTCATATCAGCCAAATCGTCGGCAGAAATGTTTTCTTCTAAGCAATAAGCCTTAATAGCTTCTGCAATTTCTTCTTCTTTAAGCTTAGGACGCATGTTTACGTACAGCTTATTAGATACAGATTTATGATCCATACTTGGACGTTTTTTGCCAGCGTTTTCACGCTCTTTATCTTTTTTGATTTCAGCTGCTGTAGGAGGTCTGTAAGCTTCTGACATTTTAGCAAAGCCGCGCTCGATTTCTTTAGCAGAAAATCTTTGACTTTTCAAAAACTTGGTAATAACATCTCTATCACCAGTTAAAATAACTTCAGTTGCACCACCGTGTCTAACTACTTTAGTTTTTAAGCCTTTTTTCAAAGCAGTGTTAACATATCTTTTTAAAGGTCCTGGTTCAGAAGTAACATCAGCAGAAAAAGAAGCTTCATTTAGTTCAACTTCTTCAGGAAGCTTTACTTTTTTAGTGATACCACCCCAGGCTTTGTCTCGCTTAATTCTATTCTTGAGGGCTTCAACATCCTGCTTATTCATTTTTCCAGATTTAGTAATTCTGGCGCCACCTTTTCTCCAAGACAACTTATCATTTCCACTCGAACGGTTGGGTCTACCCCAGTGCATAATTTCGATACCATCTTCAACTTGTTTTGCCACTTTTGTACCAAACTCTTTTTCGATAGCCTTTAGATACTTACCTGGCGTTTCTTCTCCATAATACTCAGGGGAAGTAGTCATGTGAACCATAAGAATAAGATCATCTAATCTATCTCTCTGTTGTGGAGATAGTTTTGCTTCATCAAGTTCAACTTCTTCACGGATTTTAACTTTAAACATTTTTTCAACTGTTTGTTTACCCATAGTCTTAGCAAGATTAGTGATTAACCATTCACGTGGTTCTGTATCAAGATCGTCTACAAACTTAATGAAGTTTGAACCCGCGTTACCAGATGATAGCATCTTTGCTGCTTTCATAAAGTCTGCTTTATCAATGCCACCGCTTTTCTTTGCATATGCTTCGATACTTGCAGCTGCCTTTTTCATTTGAGGCGTTGCGGCTTCATCAAGTTCAACTTCTTCCATAGTTGACTTAGGCTTCTGGCTCATAGCTTGTTGAGTACGATTTCTTACTTTGTCTAGCTTTTTCTCAAGATGCTTATTATCAGCACCTGTAAGTATGGCCTCTTGTTTGATTTCCTCAACGTAATGTTTAAATCTTTTCATGGATTTACCCTTTGTTATTTTTAGATATTTATTTAGTTATCGACTTTAGCGCCAGCGCGCCATTGATAGCAGGACCAGTACTTAGCTTTCCATTTAGGACCGGGATTGTCACATCCGTGTCTTGCTCTAAAACTTTTACGTCTAGCTGGGTCGTCCCGTTTGATTTCTAAGTTAGGATCACCAAAACGGACAACAACAATGTTCCCTTTATCGTTTTTAACATATACCTTAAATTTCTTATTAGGGTTTTCAGAAGTACGAATAGGATCGTTGAGCTTGACTGTTTTACCATCAAATTCAGCTTCTGTGATTTCTAAATCTTCGTATAAATCGCATTCTTCGCAAATAGCGTCGATACGATTTTCTGTGTATTTTTTAAACTTATCCACCGAACTCGTGCCCCGCTACTCGTTTCATTTGTTTGTTAAACTCAGCCTGTGAAGGTTTTTCTTTATAAAGCTTAATTGAGATCTCAGGTCTATCTTTACCTTTAATTCTCCAATTATGACCTTTTTCTTTATGTTCAGGTTTAGTTGTTTTTACAACACGGCGCTTATAACCAGCTTCCCAAGATTCGGATCCTTCTTCAAGATCAGCTTCTTCATATGCTACACCTTTTTTAGTGTGTTTAAGTTCTGCAGCATTTTTTTTACGAGCTACCTTTGTTAAATCTTTTTTCTCGGCGCCGGTAATTTCATCTGGAAGGACTTTTTTACGGTCGAGATCATCGACATCACCATCAACATCCCAATCAACCGCACGATCTTTAAAAGCATGCTTTAAAGATTTATTAGGATCTAAAGCATGTGGAATCTTTTTTTCTGAAATAAATTTTTTGAAACGTATCACTTCATTAGCCTTTTTATTGTTTTTAGTGCCTTTTTACCATCAGGATGGTTTGGATTAATACTTACCTCATCTCCATTTACGAAGTCAGATATATTAGCAGACTTCCCCAAAGCAGCAATTGCTTTATGTAACGGATCTTTGGCGTCGTATTTTCTTTCAAAATCGGGTTTACCTCTCAGCTCGACCCAGCTCTTTTCCTTCGTATCCCACATCTTAAGTACATCTTGATCTTTGCCTCGGATCAATTTAAGCTTGATACCTTCAGCAAGATACTGAGTAAATCTTAACAATTTGGTGTATCCTTTTTATATTTGTTCACCAATTTATCAGTACCTTGGTCGCCTGCGCCACCTTCTTCTGATACATCGGCTGGACCACCATCACGACGTGCCTTTGATTCAATCTCAGCATCGTCTTTCTTTCTCATATCTCTTTTAGAACGCTTTACGATCTTTTCTTTCTTTTCACGATCTTGCAACTCTTTATTAGCATTAGTTGCTAGAGTTTCTTCTTCAGACACATTTTCTCTCATTGAAGCTAAAGACTTTTGAGTTGAAGTCATAGTTCTTTTTGGAAGTTTACGGCCTGTTTTTACTGACCTTCCCATTGCCTTTGCATGTTCAGCATCTTTAGCACGTTGAATAGCAATAGAGTCACCAGACATTTTAGGAGCGCCTTTTCTACGTGGTGCTTCTTCAAGTTCAACTTCTTCTTTTTTCAATTTTTTCTTTACCATACCTTGAAGACGATCATCTTCTTTGTCTAGTGCTTTGCGTGGGTCATAAGTTTTTGAATTACGATTTTTTGATCCACGACCTCTTGCAGGCTTGTCTGGTGATGGGTTTGCTCTTGCTGCCTTTATTTTATCATATAGGCTCATTTCGGCTTCATCTAGTTCTACTTCTTCTTTCATGCGATTCATTTTGCTTAAAGCTCTTTCATGGCGAGCTTTCTTATTCATAGCTTTAATCATATCGTCATGTGTTCTTGCACGAGACATATCTGCATGAGCATCTTTCAATCCTTGAGAATGATGAGCATGTTCTGAATCAAAATCTTCTGTCTTAGCACCACGAACCTTAGCTGCTAAATCAGAGTCAGCCTTGCCCCATGTACCAGATGACTTAGTTACAAATGAGTTAACACGAGCATGTCCCCATTGTTCTGGAGTTGTACCAGGACGATGACCTGATTTCCAAGCTGCTACACCACGGTTGTAAACTTGACGAAGAACACCCATTGGCATTCCTGTCTTCTCAGCTTTTTTCTTCAATGACGCTGTAGGATCTTCATTAAGCTCAAGAGCAAAATCTTCTGTAGATTCAACTAGATTTACCAACTCTTCTGTAAGGTCTGGCTTTTGTCTATACATCTTAAAGCGTTTGTCGAACTTAACCTTACCATTCTTATCCATTAGCATATGAGGACGTTTAGTTACATATGATCCCCACATTTCATGCAATGGCTCTGAGCCATCACCTTCACACATGCATGGCTCGGCATGACATACACCGCATACCCACTCGTTTAGATCTTCACCATACATCTGACGATATTTCTTAGTATGCTTAGAAAGTTTTGTTTTGACTCTTTCACCATCTTTACCGATGTCGCCCGGTGCATCCTTATAGTTAGAATCTTTGTCTGCTCCGTCGCCTGGCTTTTCAGCGTACTTTTTAAAGTGTGCTGCTCTATCGTCTTTCTTATCCTTTGGAACACCTTTATAATAATCTTCCATGAATGTTTCAAAACGAGAGTTTAGCATGAATGTTTCAAAACGAGAGTTTAGATCGACATCTTCTTTCTTAACCATCGACTTACGACGATCTCTTTCTTTTTGCTTTACAGAAGGTAGAAGCTTACGAGTCATCATCTCAATTCTTTTCTTTGAGATCTTTGCAATGCGCTTTTCGATTACTTCTTTTTCGCCAGCTGATAACTCAGCGAATCTTCTATTCTTTGAGAATCTTTGCTTTAGATTCATAATAGCTTGTTTACGTGCTCTCTTCTTCAGAGTCTCCATAGTAGCAGTTCTATGCTTTGCTTTCTCTTGTCCACGCTTGATTTTATATTTCATGCGTTTCATGAGCAATGCACGCTTACGGCGTTGTTGACGATTTAGGATTTCGTCTAGTTGTTCGCCTTCAAATGATTCGTTATCTTCTGACATATTCATACCTTTTCTAACGGCTTTTGCAATCTCTTCTGCGTCGCCTTTGAGTTTAGCTGGTAAATTTGATTGGAATTTTTTCATATCTGATGCCGCATATTCACGCATCTTTGTACCTGAGATACCTGAGACGTCGTCTGCATCTGGATCTCTAGCGCCGGCTGAGACTACTTTAATCTCATCGAAATTATATTCTTTGCCGTTGTATTTGCTTAAGACAGACTCGAACTCTTTTACTCTATCTGATCCAGCAATCAATACAACTCTATTGAAGTTTCTTTCAAGTTGCTTCATAAGTTGAAAGATTGTTTTAGCATCCGATTTCTTTACAACAGGACCGAATGCTTTCTGCGCAAATCTAATCTTGTCGCCATAAGCAAGAGGATTCTTCTTTTTATCAAATGAATGTGTTAGAAAGATATGAGGCATGCCTTTTTCTGAACGAGCAACTGAGATTACTTTCTGCACCAGTTTCTCGTGACCTGCAGTCATAGGATTCATACGACCCCATGCAAATACTGCAGTGCCTTTCTTTGCTTCATCTAGTCTTGGTTCTACGTCGATGTATTGGCCAGGATCAAATTCCTTAAAGCCTTTCACCTTTTTCTTTTTATCTTTTGCCTTGTCAGACATGAGTCTACCTTGTTTTCATGTAAAGCTTTTTTCTATTTATAATCATGAGGCATTACCGATGCCGCAAAGTTGGTCTTGAATGATTCTAACATTTGACCAGTGTTGTTATGAATTGCACTTCTACCCCAGATAGTAGAATCTCTTAGCCATCCCATAGCACAAATTGGATCAGTCATAGCAATAGGAACCTTTGTATAGTTTGCTCTTGTATGCATAAAGTGTCGATTATCAATTGCTTCTGTAATACCTTCCATCTCACAATCTTGTACGAGTTTCTGAGCAGTTCTCCAAGTAAGTGCATAGGCATGAGAACCAGGAGCAAACGCCATATCAACAATACGTTTGGGAGGACCAGCTACCTTCGCATTATATTTTTCATAGTCTGGATACTTATAACCCATATGGATAATCTTACCATCTGGAATATCCAATGTCAATGGATGAAGCATTATAGCATCATGTTCTAAGATTACAGCACATTCATGATTATCAGCAATCTTTTTCCACAAAGCAAGATGGCTCATAGTGCAACCGGCAGCGCCCGGCTGCATGCGTTTTACTTTTTCAACTCTAACTCCTGCAGTCTCTGCAAAGTTTTGCCATTGATAGATTTCTTGCTGGCCAGTTCTTACGTTATAGCCATCATAATATTCCCATTCAATACCGAGATTGTCACACGACTTTGCAGTATCTGCTGCGTAACGTTTTGACATCTCGGTGTCAATTCTCACAATATAGGTCTTTTCAACCTTCATATCAATAATCCCTTTATCAGTTTGTTGTTCATTAACATATTAGACTGGCCTCTTGTTAATTTGTAAAGAGGAGCCGTCATGTCTTTAAATGGCAGATTATCTAATCTTTCCTTTATATAAGGTGCAAAGTAATGTGGATTTGTTCCATCCTTTGCCATTGGCTGCCAGTTAGCTTTATACTTAGAAGCTAGTACCCATTGATCTTTAAATATCGGATCAACATGAAATAGATGATCAAATATACAATGAAACCAAAGATACACATCTGGCTTTTGTCTACCGTTGTCCCAATATTTATTGACTTCATCACAGAAGGTTTTAACTATATGGTTATCTTTATCACCTACGAGAAACCAACTGCATATCATATTGGCTGGTGTAGGATCTGAGAAGGCCCAGAATCCTTGTTTATCATACATATGCAGCCATTCCTTCAACGGCCTATTACATAAAACGGTAGCATCTGACCAGATACCACCGTGCTCTTTAAGTAAATTAATTCTTATAATATCAGATCTTGCTGCTAGCGATTTTGGTTGGGCGATTGGATAATCAATATAATCTTTTAAATTTTCATTATTCAATTCAACCACTTCATAATCAGGATTCCATTTCTTCCAACTCTTTAAACATTCTTGAGTAATTGCTGGTGAGTTTTCAAACCCGTCGTGCCAGTACATCCAGATAGTTTTATTCATATCCGAATACCTCCAAATCTGTTTTGATCAAAGGAAGAAGTTGATTTTTTATTCCTTGATCGATTTCGTAATTTTTCTTTTCTGTTTTATTTACATGCGGAAATTTTACTTCTACCCCGAATACCTCTGATAGTCTCTTTTCAGCTTTATCTATTTCTTCTAATTTGAATACGTCATCAACGGCAAGCTTACCTTCTTCATTGAATACAAATTTCCATTGGGGAGTGTTGTGAGGCCTAAGATTGTTGCTTAGGTTATTATCTGCGAAACGCTTTTGCATTTCTATTTGATCCTGGAATGAGTGATTTGTCATGCGCAAATGCTTTCTTTTCCAATGAACCTCGGATACAAATCGATGCCAAGGATTTCTTACAAAAGCAAACTTATAATTTGAGTTTAAAAAATCGTTTACTTGATATCTTCTGCAATCCCATACACTCAGATGTTGAGTTTCTGAATGTTGAAGTCCACGTACATAATTACCAAAATGATACTTACTTCCTACTTCCCTACCAAGAGATCCAAATACGTTTTCCATATTAGGATATAGTCCATCTAGATTAAAGAAGTATTGCTCTATAGAAGAACCACCACACTTAGGTATATGAATGAAATAAGAATTAAATTTAGGTATGTACATTATATAGCCTCAT
>Ga0129345_1000513_pt1 | contig 14106 bp, 15 predicted proteins | sample CPBDNA_FD_94425 | JGI IMG/M metagenome (GOLD analysis project Ga0129345, IMG submission 94425) | Freshwater to marine salinity gradient microbial communities from Chesapeake Bay, USA - CPBay_Sum_20_0.8_DNA | ecosystem: Environmental > Aquatic > Marine > Coastal | place: USA: Chesapeake Bay...
ATTAGTAGTAACAGCATCAGCAGATTCAAGTCATTCTGACACAATGCCTGCATTTGGTATTGCTGCAACAGATCTAACTCCAACTGGAGATACAAAAGATGGATATGCTGTAACAACAGGAATTTTCCCAGACTATAATATCACACTAGCATCAGGTTCAATTACAGTAGAAGAAGGACAGATACTTTATGTTGGGCAAAATGGAGGGTTAACTAATGTAAAACCTGATACTAACGACCAAAATTTAATACAGAATGTTGGTATAGTTTTAAAAACAAATGGAACTTTAGTTCAAAATCTCCAAGTATCAGCTATCAATAGAACTAATGATGTTCCAAATTTAAATCAAGGAAACATATTCTTTGGTTCAGGAAGTAATTATGCAAAAATTCATATATCAGGTGCTTTAGATCAAACTATAATAAATAATATAACAGCATCTGGTGATATAAGTGCAAGTGGTCAATTTATAGGAGATGGTAGTGGATTAACTAACCTACAAAGACCAATAACTACACATACAGCTGATTTCTCAGCTTCAGCTGTTTATGCAGGTAACTTCAATATAGTAGGAGGAAGTTTAACTTGTTCTATTAGTACATCAGCTGCTGCTGTAGGTGCAGAATGGGAATTTTTCCAAACCTCATCAGCAGGTAACTTCTTATTTGAAACAGGTTCAGGTATAACTTTATATTCAAAAGATGGAAATATAAAATTAGCTGGACAATCATCAGCAGCTACACTTAAAAAAATATCAGCTGATAGTTTTGCTTTAATTGGTGATTTAACTGCTTAATATGGGATTAGGTACGTCATTAGGAATTACAGCTTTATCAGGAGCAGGAGGCGGAGGTACATTACTGCTAGATCTATATGGTACTAACATAGCAGCAGCTTATTCAGTGAGAAAACTATCATCTACATATTCTGGAGCAGCTATTAGAGTTAGAAGATCATCTGATAATTCCGAACAAGATATAGGATTTGATGTTAATGGAGATCTTGATACATCAGCACTAACTGCCTTTGTCGGTGGTAATAATGGTCTTATAGCTAAGTGGTATGATCAAAGTGGAAACTCAAATGACGGTGTTCAGACAAATAGTAGTTTACAACCCCATATTGTAGCAAGTGGTACTATCAGAACACAAGGAGGAATACCTGCTGTTGTTCAAGATACAACCATAGGTAATCCAAGTAATCAGTTTTTAGATGTTTCTGCAATTAGTGCAGTGCATAACTTCATTGTGTTTTACCAACCTGCTGCTGGTGGGGGAAGAGCATATTATGCAGAATCAGCCACTAAAAAAGTAGTACACGATGGATTTAGAATTGACTACGAGGACGGAGTTAATCCACGTATAGATGGTGTTACTAATATTAGAACTGATTATGTATTAAGTGAGGTTAAGTCATTAAGTGGTACAGTTACAAGTATAATTAATGGTTCGACAGATGCAAGTGGTACTGCAAATACATTAAGTGTTGAAGCACTTATGGGTAATCCAACAGCAGGAGGTGGTATTATAGCCTTGATGCAAGAGATGATATTCTTTTCTGCAGATAAGTCTTCTGATGCAACAGCTATATCTACAGACATTAACACATATTATTCAATTTATCCATAATGCATTTATATTACGAATATCCAAACTCAGGTTCAGCTTTAACAGCATCAGCAGATGTTTATGATCTGAATGCTCCTCCAAGAGATCAAAGAACAACTTTGTATGCCTATAGTGTATTCCCTCATACAGGAAGCACAGATCCAAGATGTGTTGTTCAATATGAAGATGACATCCAATTATTTATAACAGGTTCTGTATTTAATGGAGTAACTTCTTATACTGAAGCAGAAGCTATAGCAGCTGGATTTGATGTAGGAAATGAAGAAAGCGAAGATTTAGCTAGATAAAATTATATATTTGAGTTATAATATTTATAATAATGGCAAGAATAAAAGTACTAAAACCCGCAATACAGGATCAACCTGTTAGTTTTACTAATCTTACAGTTAGTGGTATTGCAACTTTTAATGGTACGGTTATTCTAGATGGCACTGTTACAGGATCTGCAGTTCCAAGTATTTCCCCTTATCAATCCTTAGTAGCTAATTCAATATTACCTTATCAAGGTAGTAATAATATCGTATCAACAGTAAAAAATTCTGTTATAGGAGGAGGTAGATTTAATGATATATCGGCTGGTAGTGATTATGGTGGTATTTTAGGAGGCGAATATAATCTTCTGCAACATGCAAGATCATTTATACTAGGTGCTAATATTACTTCTTCAGCTGCAAATACGACTTTTGTAGAGAATATGAATGTAAATGGTAGTTTAAGTGCAAGCTCATTTATTAGTGCAAGTTCATTCTCAGGGGAAGGTACAGGATTAACTAAACTTAAAAGACCAATTCAAACCCATACTTCTAATTTTACAGCATCAGCTGCATTAGAGGGATTCTTTAATATAGTAGGGGGTGCTTTAGAGTGTTATATATCAACATCAACCGCTACAATAGGTGCAGAGTGGGAATTTTTCCAATCCTCTTCAGGAGATAATTTTACCTTCCTAACCAGCTCAGGCATTACTTTAGTTTCTAAAGATAGCAATACAAGATTATCAGGACTAGGTTCTGCCGCTACATTAAAAAGAATAAATACTACCACTTATTACTTAATAGGAGATTTAACAACTTAAATTACATAATCATAGTATTTAACTATTTATAAGAAAATACTATGGCTGAACTTTGTATATATCCTGGATCATCATCCTTTCAACCTGGAGGAGGCACTGGAGGTGGTGTAGGTGGAGGAGGCGGTGGTACGCCAAACGGATTTTATGATTTTGATCTCGAATTTCAATGTGATGCTGATAAAACTGTATCATATGTAATGTCTAGATTAGGATTTCCTATAATGGATGTTGAACTGCAAGCACAAAATGTATATGCAGCTTTTGAAGAAGCAGTTACTGTATATGGAAATGAAGTATATGCTTTTAAAATCCGAGAAAATTATTTATACGAAGAAGGGCAAAATACTAATGTTGATGCTAATGATAAATTAATACATCCTCATATGGGTACATCTATAAGGATGTCGGAACAATATGGAGAAGAAATAGGAATAGGAGGAAGTACACCTGTATATACTGGTTCTATAGATTTAGTTACAGGAAGACAATACTATAATTTAGTAGATTTTGCTACTAGTTGTGGTGTACAAGATTATGATATGGAGGTAAAAGAAGTATTTTATCAAGCTCCTCCTGCAGTAACTAGATTCTTTGATCCTTATGCAGGATCTGGAACAGGAATGGTAAATATGCTAGATCAATTTGGCTTTGGGCAATACTCACCAGCAATTAACTTTTTACTAATGCCTGTTTCTTTTGATATGCAAAGAATACAAGCTATAGAATTTAATGATCAAGTTCGTAAATCGCAATATTCATTTAATATAACAGGAAATCAATTACAAATATTTCCTATACCTGATGGATCAGTATCTAAATTATTTATAAAATATATCTTAAAATCTGAAAGAAACTACCCATACGGTAATCCAGAAGGAGAATACATAGTTACTGATGTTAGTAAAGTACCATATAAAAATCCAATATATTCAAATATTAATTCTGTTGGTAAAAGCTGGATTAGAGAATATACTCTTGCTCTATGTAAAGAAGTATTAGGATATATTAGAGGAAAATATCAGAGTATTCCTATCCCAGGAGAAAATGTAACACTTAATGGTCAACAACTATTAGATAGTGCTGCAACTGAAAGAGATAAATTAATTACTAAATTAAGAGAATATCTTACCGATACATCAAGAGAAAAACTTATGGAAAGAAAAAATCTTGAAGCTGATGCTTTAAATAAAGATTTAGGTTATTCACCTTATGTAATTTATATTGGATAATTTAAAATAGTAATAGTATGCCATTATTTGGAAGCGATAGAGATGTTTGTATAATAAACGGAATAGCCCAAGAAATTATTGGTATAGTAAGTCAGCGTGTTTTATATTATAAATTTAAAATAAATGAAACTAAAGTAAATATTTATGGAGAATCAACAGGAGCAAAAATATATTATGAACCTGTAGTATTAGACTCTCTAATAGAAAGATCAGACCAAACAAATCCTACTTCCGATATTGGAGTTGATTATAGTCAATTAGTAAACTTTAAATTTCAAAGACCTGATCTTAAATTAATAGGTTTACTTTGTGAACCTGGTGATATTATTTTATATAATGAAGATTATTTTGAAGTAGATGAAGTTGTACAAAATAGATTATTTTTAGGTAATGATCCGGATTTTTATTATCCTATAGCTGGAGAAGATGTTACTAATACAGTTGCAGGTGATAATATTACAGTAGTATGTAGAACACATTATGTACCTGCAGATAGAGTTCAAATAACAGAAGAGAGAAGATAATATGACTCAATATAGAAAACCAATACCAAAAACTCAAAAAGAGATTTCAAAATCTCAACAGGAGCCGTATTCGGATCCTGATGGTAAATTTATTGGCCAAAATCCTAATTTTCCTACAAATCCTAATCAAGAGCAATCTGGTATTAGTTTCAATAGAGCTGAAAAAACATCTTTTAAAAATGACTCATCTAAAATACAAACAATATCAATTCAAGATATTGATGAGGCAATCATGTATTACTTTAAAGATGTAATTAGAGCATCTGTAGAACAAAATGGTACAAGAATTGAAGTACCAGTGATATATGGAGCACCTGAAAGATGGAAATCAGCACAAAGAGATGGATTTTTTAGAGATAAAAAAGGAGCTATATTATTTCCTTTAATTATGTTTAAAAGAACGTCAGTTAGAAAAAATCCTAATATAACAAATAAATTAGATGCTAATAATCCAAACATCTACACATTTACACAAAAAGATTATTCTTCTAGAAATTTTTATTCAAATTTTGATGCCTTAAATAATAGAAAGCAACAAAAAGTAAGGCATGCTATAGTTGTTCCTGATTATGTTGATTTAGTATATGATTGTGCTATACAAACCTATTATGTAGAACAATTAAATAAAATTGTAGAAGATATAAACTACGCATCACATTCTTATTGGGGTAGACCAGAAAGATTTAAATTCATTACCTCTATAGAGAGATTTGATATTACTACAGAATTACAAACAGGAAAAGAAAGAGCTGTAAAAGCAACCTTTTCATTAAATCTAAAAGGATACCTAATACCTGATAATATTCAAAAAGATACATCAGCTATAAAAAAATATTCAGAAAAATCTTCAGTTACTTTCTCTACTGAAGCAGTTAGTAACATAAACGATATTGATTAAAATGAGCAGAGTTATAGTTAAAAATTTTTTTAATACTGTAAGAGTTAATCCTGATAACCCTGATATTATTGAAGTAGCAACTCCTGGTCCAAAAGGTGATAAAGGAGACCCTGCATTTCCTCATACAGGATCAGCAGAAATAAGTGGATCTTTAAATGTAATAGGTGAAGTAATATTTGATATTAATACCATACCAACATCACCATCAGGATTACAAATAGGACAATTATATAGAACAGGAGACAATAACGATGAAATAAGAATAGTTGTACCTTAACAATATTTATAATAATAATATAAAATGGCAAATACATTATCTAAAACTGGAATAGTTGACGGTCAAGTAGCAATCGCAGGACACGTAACACAATCTGTTGACGCTTTTACAGGAGAAGTAGCATATGATATTACAATATCTGGATCTTTAACTGTGACAGGATCTACTGATCTAATTGGTAATTTAGCTATACCAGGTTTCCCAGATGTATCTGCTTCATTAGCTGCATCAGGAGTTGGTAATGGCTTTCCCTATACTGGATCAGCAGCAATACTAGGAACATTAAGTTTAGATGGACCTGAAGGTCATATTACTGCATCTGGTAATATAAGTGCTAGTGGAAATATATTTGGTGATTCTCTATATGCACAAGGAGGAGCTGTTTGGACTGCTAATACTCAATCATTACGTAATGTAAGTAATGGGTTATCAGTTGGTAGTGCTCCACAATTCCAAAGTGTTACTTTAGGAAGAGCAGGAAAAGATATGAACCTTGTTGGTGTATTAGCTTCAGACTTAACAGCATCAGCAGCAGCAGCAATATCAGGAGCTAACGCAATAAATGGAAATATATTAATTGCTGGTACAAGAGTTGAAACACCAAGAGTTAGTGCAGGGAGTGCTACACAACTTTTGATAGGTGATGCACAAGGAATACAAATAGATGGTAATGTAACAATGTCGTCTGCAGTTGCACAAATCATTAGTGGTGCTAGTGAAGTAAATGCAATAACGGGATCATTTTCACACTTAGTAGGTAATTCACCAATAACTGTAGGTGATTCTATAATATTTCAATCCGGAACTTCTACAGTATTAACACATACAACTTCTTTTACCTCTTCTAGAGATAATGCTGGATATTATCACATAGTAGACGGATTATCAAGTTGTTCCGTACAAGATATTGGATCAATGAATATCGGTGCAGAATTTGAATTCTTTCAAACAGCATCAAATGGTAATTTTTTATTTCACACAGCTTCAGGTGTTACTTTAATATCAAAAAATGATAGTCATAGATTAGCCGGTTTAGGATCATCAGCAGTACTTAAAAAAGTTGCAACAAATACATTTCACCTAATGGGTGATCTAACATAATTAAATGAGTAAGATAGGACCAATAGCACAATCTGATACATCAATCGTTACTGATGGGCTAATATATAATATGGACTTTTCTAAGTTTACATGTTATCCAAGAACGGGAACAACATGCACTGATTTAGAAGGATCATTGACTGGGACTGTTAATAACGGAACTTCTTTTTCTACAGATAATTTAGGTGTTTTCGACTTTGATGGAGTAGACGATCAAATTGATTATAGTAAGCCAGCTATACTAGAGACATATCCCTTATCAATTGAAGTATGGTTTTATGCAGATAATACGAATACAAAAAATGATGGTATTATTACTAAGGGAACTACTAGAGGATCTCAAAGTCAAAGGAGTTTTGATATATTTGGTAATGGTACTAATTTACTTTTTGTTATAAGTGATGGTTCATCATATATAGTTAATATCTCAAGTACCTACCCATCATTAAATACATGGCATCATTTAGTTTGTATGTGGGATGGAACTACTAATTCAAACGGTGCTAAAATGTACTTAGATGGTAGTTTATTTGCTCAAGGTACATCAACTTCTACAAGTTTTGCAACAGCACATAATATCTTTGCAGGAGGAAGTCGGGTACCATATTATTTTGATGGTAAGATCGCAGTTACAAGATTTTATAATAGAATTTTAACTACTGATGAGGTAGCTATAAATTATAATGCTATAAAAGAAAGATTTGAATAATGAGCAAGCTCGATAACAGATATATTATATTCGATGTTACAGAATTAAGTACCATAGATTTTGATCAGGTATTAGAAACATCTACTAATACCATAATATATAATGTAGATGACACTCAAACAATAGTAAAATATACAGGAGATATGCCATCTTCTGTACAGGCACTTACCACCAAAGAAGGACCATATACACATAGTGAAATAATCAGTATCTTAGATGGTGCGGAATGGAATGATCCTAATGATGGAGTTTAAACTTTGTAATTTTATTTTATATTTATAATAAAATTTATGATTAAAGATAAAAAAGTTACTGAACAAGAGTTAAAATCTATTAAGGAAGTTCAACGAAAACAAGGTGAATTAGTTACTAGTCTTGGATCTTTAGAATATCAACTAAAATTAATCGAAGAGGAAAAAGAACAAGTTTTTAAATCCCTTGGAGAAGTTGAGAAAGAAATATCAGATTTAACCGAAAAATTAAAAGAAAAGTACGGGGATGTATCTATTGATATTGAAACCGGCAACTTAGTTACAGAATAAAAGTTTTGCCAAGTAAATCACTATTTATAATTATAGTAAAATATAAAAAATGGCAGAAACATTATTATCACCGGGTGTACTAACAAGAGAAAACGACCTATCGTTAGTAACGCAACAACCACTTGAAGCTGGTACAGCTATTATTGGACCTACAGCAAAAGGACCAGTAGAAAAACCAAGAGTAGTAACTTCATATTCTGAATACAAAGCTGTATTTGGATCTACAATAGAAAGTGGAAGTAATGAGTACACATACTTAACATCAATCTCAGCATATAATTATTTCCAACAAGGAGGTACTTCATTATTAGTAACAAGAGTAACAACTGGATCATTCACCGCAGCAAGTAGTTCATTTGTATCATCAAGTGCATCTCCAACAACTGCAACGTTTGTTTTAGAAACACTCTCAGAAGGGATAGGTGAAAATAGTGTTTCAACACTAACTACTAATCATGCATTACCATCTGGTACAGCTGAAAATATAAGATGGGAAATTGTATCACCTAATACATCATCTGGAACCTTTACATTATTAGTAAGAAGAGGTAATGATAATATTAACGATAAGGTAATTTTAGAAACTTTTACTGATCTTAACTTAGATCCTTTCTCAAACGACTTTATCACAAAACGTATTGGTGATTTATCTGAAACACTTAATACATCTGAAGATCAAAACTTTTTACAATTAACAGGTACTGAGCCTAATAAATCAAGATATCTAAGAGTTAAATCAGTTGGATTATTAACTCCTAATTTCTTTGATAATGATGGAAATGCTAAATCTCAATTTACATCATCAATTCCTCATGCTCAATCAGGTTCATTTGGCGGAGCATTAGGAAGCAATATTCCATCAGGCAGAACTGCTAATTTTTATACAGCAATTAATGCTACTGATACACAAGGATTAATTGCCGGAGATTATGATAATGCAATTAACTTACTTCAAAATAAGGACGAATATAGATTTAACTTATTAACAACTCCTGGATTAACACTGCAGGATCATTCCTCTCAATTAACTACATTAGCTAACAACGCTAAATCAAGAGGTGATTTCTTCTTTATAGCTGATCCAGTAAGATATAGTAGTACAATTTTAGCTGCTATTACACAAACAGCAACACTTAATAACTCATATGCTGCTGTGTATTGGCCATGGTGTCAAATTATTGATCCTGATAGAGGTTCATCTATATTTGTTCCTGCATCAACTATGATGCCTGGTGTATTTGCATTCAACGATGGAGTTTCAGAGCCATGGTTTGCACCAGCAGGTATTAACAGAGGTACATTAGGAAATGTAATTAGAGCTGAAAGAAGATTAACACAAGCAAATAGAGATCAGCTTTATGATGCTAATGTGAATCCTATTGCTACTTTCCCTAACGCAGGTGTAGTAGTATTTGGACAGAAGACTACACAAACTAAAGCGTCAGCATTAGATAGAGTAAATGTAAGAAGATTATTAATCGCTCTTAAAACATTTATTGGTCAAGTAGCTGATAACTTAGTATTCGAGCAAAATACAATTGCGACAAGAAATAATTTCTTATCACAAGTTAATCCGTATTTAGCTTCAGTACAAGAAAGACAGGGATTATATGCCTTCAAAGTAGTGATGGATGAAACAAATAATACACCTGATGTAATTGATAGAAATCAGCTAGTTGGTCAGATTTATCTACAACCAACAAGAACTGCTGAATTTATTATTCTTGACTTCAACGTTCTTCCAACAGGAGCAGAGTTTCCGGAATAAAAAATAAGTTATTGACTATTTATAAATGAATAAAACAAATAGAAAATGCCAGTATTAAACAGTAACGAAATCTTTTTTACCGCGTTTGAACCCAAACAAAAGAATAGATTTATCATGTTCATGGATGGATTTCCAACATACATGGTAAAAGGAGTAGGAGGGATTAGCGTTGAGAACGGTGAAGTAGTTCTTAACCATATCAATGTACAGAGAAAGGTTAAGGGAATGACTACTTGGGGTGATGTAAGCTTTACATTATATGATCCAATCACTCCTTCAGGTGCACAAGCAGTAATGGAGTGGGTAAGACTTCACCATGAATCTGTAACTGGTAGAGATGGATATTCTGATTTCTATAAAAAAGATCTTACATTTAACGTTTTAGGACCGGTAGGTGATATTGTATCAGAATGGATTATGAAAGGTGCATTTATAAAATCATCTAACTTCGGAGATTATGGATGGGCTGATGAAGGAGCTCAAGAAATCTCTATGACAGTAGCAGTTGATTACTGTATCTTGAATTACTAAGATAATATTTTAAGAAAAGAAAGAGCACCTTTTATAGGTGCTTTTTTTTTGATTTTTTTTAAAATAGACTATTTATATTAAATTGTTATAATAAATAAAAACTATGGCTGAAACTAAATTTCCTACTGAGATTGTTACGTTACCTTCTAGAGGTGTTCTTTATCCTTCCGACTCTCCCTTAGCTAAAGGTGAAATTGAAATGAAATATATGTCTGCAAAGGAAGAAGATATTCTAACCAATCAAACATATATAGAAAAAGGTATTGTAATCGATAAATTAATTCAATCTTTAATAGTAAGTAATATTGATTTTAATGATTTATTAATAGGGGATAAGAACGGACTAATGCTAGCAGCTCGTATATTATCTTATGGGAAAGATTATACCTTTAATTTCGGTGGAGAAGAATATACTGTAGATTTAACTGAATATAAAGAAAAAGATCTTCATCCAGAATTAGAAAAAGGTATTAATGAATTTAATTTTGAATTACCTCATACTAAAACTAATATTACATTTAAATTATTAACTCATAAAGACGAACGTAATATTGAACAAGAATTAAAATCTTTAAAAAGATTAAAAGCTAATGAATCTCATACTCTTACAACAAGATTAAAACATATTATTACATCAGTAGAAGGAGATGATAATCCAAAAACTGTACGAGATTTTATAGATAACAACTTACTGGCTATGGACTCTAGAGAGTTGAGAAAATATATTAAAGAAATATCTCCCGACATTGATTTATTTTTTTTTACAGAAGGAAGCGATAAATCTATCGACCTCCCAATTACTATCCAGTTTTTTTACCCTGACCTCGGAAATCGCGGGTAATTACCGAAAGAATTTATTTTCCAATATACATCAAATTATATTTCACGGTAATGGAGGATATGATTTTGATACAGTATATAATATGCCTATGTGGTTAAGAAAATTTACTTTTAGTGAAATAAAAAATTATTACGATAAAGAAAAACAAGAGTACGATAAAGCACGAAATCAACAATCAAATAAAACTACTCTAGTTAATCCTGATGGGACAATAAATAAGCCAGAATTTTTAAGAGCTCAACCTAATGGTCAAAATAATAAATAATTTTATTATTAGATATTTATTATTATGGCACTTACTGCACAGGAACAAGCACAATTAAATCAATTATATGCACAAGGTTTAATTACTCTAGAAGAAATGCGTGCTGCCTATGATGGTATTTTAGATACTACTAAATTATCGGAGGAAGCAGCAAAAAGACTCCTAGAAGCAGAAGAAAAACGCCTAGAAGAAAGTAAAAAGCAATTACAAACTGGAAACGAATTGCTTGAGGTAGCTAGAAGAGCATATAAACAATCAACTGAACTAACTGATGATATTGAAAAACAGTTAGGTATTCGTAGAAAAAATAATAAAGAAGAAAGAGAGATTGCTAAGCTAACTAATAGCGTATCTTCCACATTAGGTAAGCAAATAAAAGATTATAATAATTTAGCTGATGTTAAGAAAGATATTGCAAAAAATGAAAGTTTAGCAAATGAACTACAACAAAAGGCGCAATCATATGCTGTAGGACAAACAGAAACTATTAATGAGTATAATAGTAAAAAACAAGAAGTCGCACAAATAGAAGCTAGTATTACAAATTTATCCGGAGATGAACTTAAAAATGAACAAGAAAGATTAGTAGGTTTATACAATGAATTAGATGGTTTAAGAGCAAAAGCAACTAAACAACAAGAGATTGCTTTAAATATGTATGAACAGGCAGAAGCCATAGAAGAAGCTAATGCACAACTAAAAATCCAGCAAGAAAATATTTATAATGTTGGTAAAACATTAGGAGCCTCTGGAGCATTAGTAGATGGATTAGGTAAGGGGTTACAAAAATTAGGAGTAGGATTTCTTGCAAAAGACTTTGATCAAGTATCAGAAAGTATGACAGCTGTAGCAGCTCAAGGAGGAAGTGCCTTTGATGTTATGGGTACAGCTATAAGCGGATTAGGAGGAGCTTTAAAGACAGCATTATCGGATCCTTTAGTACAAATAACTTTAATAATAAAAGCAATTACATTTGTAAAAGATCTTTTATTCACAGCATCTGCAAATGTAAATAAAATTACTAGTGCTACTGGACTTGCAAACAGCGAAGCAAGAAAATTAAATACTACATTTAATGAGCAAATGCAAACTACCGATAATCTTTACATTAACTCAGAAAGATTAAGAGAATCATTTGTAGCGCTAGTAGAAACTACTGGTATGATGGGTGTTTATACTGGTGAAGCATTAGAAACATTTACTTCTTTAACAGGTCAATTAGGCTTATCAAATGATCAAGCTGAAAGATTAACCTTTTTAGCAAGACAACAAGGAAAAGCTACCGAAGAAACAATGGAAAATATTGTTGGTGTAGTTAATAATTTTAATAAAACTAATAAATCTTCATTTGCAGCTAAAGAAATTATGAAAGATATGTCAGATGTATCATCTGAAATAGTAGTTTCATTAGGGCAAAATCCTGAATTATTAGCTGAAGCTGTTACTAAAGCTAAAGCATTAGGATTATCACTTGAGCAAGTTGATAAAATAGCTAGCGGTTTATTAAATATAGAATCATCTCTTCAAGCTGAAATGGAAGCTGAGCTTATGTTAGGAAAAAATCTTAACCTTGAAAAAGCTAGAGCACTTGCATTACAAGGAGATTATCTAGGACTAACTGAAGAAATAGGTAAGCAAGAAGATATAATGAATGCTTTTAGAAATGGCACTGTATTACAACAAGAAGCAGCTGCTAAGGCTTTAGGTCTTTCTAGAAAAGAATTAGCTGATATGGTCATGATGCAAGATAGGCAAAAGATGTCTCAGGAAGAATTTATAGCTACATATGGAGAACAATCCTACCAGCAAATGCAACAGCTAGATGCACAACAAAAGATGAATGAAGCAATGACATCTTTTAAAATGCAAATGGTTGAAACATTAGCAGTATTTCAACCAATAATCGAAGCAATAACCTCTATCGTCGCTGGCTTAGGTAAATCTAAAGCAGCCGCTTTACTTTTAAAAGGAGTTCTAGTTGGATTAGCTATTAAAGGAGTTGTATCTGCTATGTCAGCAATTTGGTCCGGATTAGCATGGATACCTTTTGTAGGACCAGGTCTTGCAGTAGCAGCTAATATTGCATTTTTAGGAGCAATAGCAAGTGCGGCATCGAAAGTAAAATCTGCAAAAGATATGAGGATGCGATCAGGAGAACCAGCAGTATACTCAGATAGATTAGGAGGATTAGAAGCAGTAAAACCTGCACCAGAAGATGATGTAGTAATGGGACCTGGGATAATGGATAAAGTAGAAGCATTTGAAAAAGGTAAGATAAATGAAAAAAGACCTGTAAGTATAAATGTAACAACTGACGATAAAGCTAAATCAATAGATACTGAGCAAATAAAAACTGATTTATTAGGAGATTTATCAGAAGCAAGTAATATAGAATCATTAGTAACCGGACCTATACAACCAACTATTACACAATCAGTACTAGAAGGTAAAAGAGCAACCCCAACATCACAAACTATTATAAAAGAAAGTTCATCATCAAAAGAAATGGAAAGACAAAATAGAATGATGAATGAACAACTTAAAACAATTAATGCTACCTTGAAAAATATAGGAGGTAAGAGTACCGATATTTATTTTGATTCTGAAAAAGTTGAAAGAAATCTTCAAAGGTCTACTGCAGGATTTAGATAATTTTAAATTATATTATATTTATAATAAAATACTATGGGATTACAAGATTTATTATCAACACAAGGG
>Ga0129345_1000514_pt1 | contig 14092 bp, 15 predicted proteins | sample CPBDNA_FD_94425 | JGI IMG/M metagenome (GOLD analysis project Ga0129345, IMG submission 94425) | Freshwater to marine salinity gradient microbial communities from Chesapeake Bay, USA - CPBay_Sum_20_0.8_DNA | ecosystem: Environmental > Aquatic > Marine > Coastal | place: USA: Chesapeake Bay...
ACCATGAATCATAGGTAAGTGAGAAAATATAGGTACAACTGCATTAAAAGCTCTGAATAAATTTACTTGCACAGGGAGATTACTAAGATGATCGTCGCCTCTTATTAAATGAGTTATCTCCATATCGATATCATCAACTACAGAAGTTAGATTATAGGTTGGCACGCCATTCGATCTTAGTATCACCACATCAAAAAAGACTTTTGGGTCAAAAGTAATTTCTCCATGAACACTATCATTAATTTTAATACTACTTTCTTTTTGATTTCTAAACCTTATTACATGCCCTTCTTTATTTAGTCGATTATCATACTGAATTGACAGATCCGTATCTTTAGTTTTTTCATTAACCTCTACTTCATCATAGTATGCAAGGTCATTATCTAAGAGGTTTTCAATTTTATCTATATAGTGTTCAAATCTTTTAGATTGATAAGTGATTTCATCATCATGATTTAATCCAAGTTGATTTAATGCGGATATGATTGAATTTTTATATTCTTCTGTGCTTCTTGTTGTGTCAGTATCATCTATTCTTAAATAGAATTTGCCATTATTTTTTTTTGCATACAGCCATGAATACAATGCTGTTCGTACCCCGCCAATATGAAGCCATCCTGTTGGGCTTGGTGCAAATCTGGTTTTAATCATCACAAAGTCATCTTAAAGTTGTTTATTATAGCGCCCGGTAACCGTGCACTAGAGGTTGATCTCTCTTCATAAGTTCCTGAATCGATTAAGAGTTCTCTATTTGCAGTTAGTCCGACTAAATTTTCTCCTAACATACTATATACACTATCATCAAATCTCATAGTATTTATCGGTGCAGTAAGCTTGCCATTCTCAACTAAAAAACATCCAAATCTAGTCAAACCAGTCATCCTTCCGTTATTTCTATCTGAAAAGTTTAAGTACCAAAGATTGCTGATATAAATTCCGTTATCAATAGTATTTAATATTTCATCATTATTTATTTTCCCTGCGCTCATATCAATAGAGCATGGATATTCAGAAGATCCCGCGGCATTGTGTGTTGCAGAATATTCCAAAGAAGATCTAGGAGAAGTTAAGGACTCTACAAATTTACCATTAGTAATCATTGCTATCTGTTCAGGCTTTATAAATCCATCTGAATTAAAATTGGCTGAAATACCATCTTTGATATTTTCATCTATTGATACCGAACTATTTAATTCCCTCTCATTTTTACTCAATAAATGCAAAGGGCTAGTCCCAATTTTATTTGATTTATAACTAAATCCACCCCAAGCCATCATATCAATGATTTCATTAAGAGCAGCTGGCTCTAAATATACGCGATATTCACCTGTTCCGATCGTCTTGCCTGGTCTCGATAGTACATCTAATTTTTCTATACCTTTTTGTAGAATAGAATCATAATCTTCATGATTCCACTTCTTCGATGAGTAGTTTAATTTAATTGCATTATTATTCTTGTTATATATTGAGTAATCAAAACTAAATGAATAGTTGCTATGCCAATTAGTTTGACCAAGTGAATTAGCTAAACCGGTGTAGATAGGCCCTGACGAATAAATGCCAACTAGATCAAGATTAGATGAACTCATAAGGATATGATCAAGCATTTCTTTATCATCTATATTTTCTATATTTTCTGAAATTTCAGTTGAATGGACATTAGTCGAAAAGAGCATATAGGGATCTTTTGGCAAATCTGGTAATTCTCTTCTTAAGTAATTAAGAGTTTTAGTAAGTGTATGAATATCTCTGTCGTAGCTTCCATTTAATCTTACGGATGATTTTAAATTTCTTTTATCCTTGTTTGATAAACTCATTGTCATAGAGATTTGTTTTACACTTCCTGCTTGCCTTATCTTAGCCTTATTTAAACGAACAAAATTAGATTCTTCGGCATCAAAATTTACAATTAATAACTCATTGCTTTTGATATTTTTAAATAATTCTCCTGTTATACGTTCGAAATATTCGCGCATTATTCGCCGCCAAAGACATCTATGTCTCTAAATAAACAAGATGGCGTCGCATGACCTACAAAAATTGTCTGGTTAGGTTCGCCTTTTCCACAGTTAGCAGTTCCAAGTATAGAGAAAGATGATTTATCACCAACCATGCTTAGATTATGCCAAAAGTCTTTTGTGATACCGCGGTAATTTGGATTTTTTACCACTCCTTTGAGTTCTCCGTTTTTTATGATGGTTCCTTTTTCACAACCAAATTGGAACTTGTTTCTATAATCATCGATAGACCATGAGTTATTAGTTTCTAGTAGGATGCCATCATCCACAGATGCAATCATATCTGTAATTGAAGAATCACCTGGCTCCATATTAATATTTCCCATTCTATCAATAGGAGGTCTATTCCAACTAGTAGCTCTTGAACATGCCACATAATCTTGACCTGCTCTTTGTGCGGAATAGAAACTACCTATCGGTCTTTTAAGAATCCCATTTTGTATAAGATATTTTTTTTCAGCAGCTGTTCCATCATCATCAAAATTATATGTTGCTAATTCAGTTTCTTGTTCAGGATTAAATGATATGTTTAGTAATTCTGATCCATACTTATAATTTCCAAACATTTCTAGGTTTACAAAACTAGATCCTGCATAGTTTCTCTCATCTCCAAGTATTCTGTCTAATTCAAGTGGATGCCCTATTGATTCATGAATTTGTAATATCATTTGATCAGGAGCTATTAACGCATCAATGCTATCACTAGGACAATTTGGAGCCATAGATAATTCGATAGCATCATTTGCTATAGTTGTTGCTTGATTGATCAAATCAGAATCTTTTAAAAAGTTGTAACCTATTTGTCTAGCATGAGCATGGCCGCCATATGTTCTTGTTTGGATTTGTTTTTTATACTCTGCACATGCGATTAGCTGAGGAAGTATATATGAAATATTTTGTCTAAACTTACTGCCATTAGTATCAGTAAAAAGCGTTTCTATTTTGTTGTACCTAAAACTAGCTCCCCAATTAGAGATAGTTGGCTTTGATTTTAAGTACTTATTTACTTCCATGAGATAATCAACTTTGTCTATGTTCGATTCTCTTGCCCATGTATCTTTTTCATGAGTGAAATATTGACCATTATCTATAGACTCTTGCGGCGGAATAGGTTGATGAATTAATTTACCTTTTGTGAACTCAGACCAACTTTTCGCTTCATTTGTAGCTTTCAAAATCCCCTCTTTAGTAAGATTACTGGTCGCAGAATAACCAAAGCCACCGTCATGTATCACAGTAACCATGAGTCCTTCATCTTCGATAATTTCTATAGGCTCAAGAACATTTCTTGTAACAGAGAGAACATTTGTGTATTTATTTACAAATCTAAATGAACAATAGTCTACATTGGGTAGGTATGTATGTATTTGTGTTAAAAATTCGTTTTTCATGTTTTTGCAGAAAATACATTGTATCATTTAAGTAAAGTTATGCATAAAATTTATCCTTTAATAAAAGATACTGACTTTCCACAAATCACAAGATTATCTTTAAAGACACTTCAAGTGAATCTTGGCTATAAATGCAATCAAAGCTGTTTACATTGTCATGTTAATGCAAGCCCAAAAAGAACGGAAATGATGAATAAACACACCATAGATGAGGTTATTAGTTTTTCTTATCAGAATAATGTGGGAACTGTTGATCTTACAGGCGGTGCACCAGAAATGAACCAATACTTTGAGTATATGATTAAAAAATTAAGAGAAAAAAATATCCATATTATCGATCGGTGTAACTTAACTATTTTAGAAGAAAAAGGAATGTCTAGAATGATTGATTTTTTAGCTGAACATGAAGTAGAGATAGTAGCTTCACTTCCATGTTATAAAGATATAAACGTAGATGCCCAGAGAGGAAAAGGTGTATTCACTAAAAGTATAAAAGCTCTGCAACGACTAAATAAAAAAGGATATGGTATGAACAAGAAATTAATGTTAAATCTTGTTTACAACCCACAAGGCGCTGAGTTGCCACCCAAACAGACGGAACTTGAACTTGAATACAAATCATATCTTCTTGAGAATTATAATATCTTGTTCAATAACCTTTTTACGATTACTAATATGCCTATAAATAGATTTGGTAGTACGCTAATCAGCAAGAAAATGTTTCATAGTTATATGGATTTGTTAAAATCAACTTTTTCTCAAATAGCAAAAGAAAATGTTATGTGTAGAAATCTACTTAGTATCGACTATGAAGGTTATGTATATGATTGTGATTTTAATCAAATGCTAGGTGTAGATATATCAAATAAAAAAACTCATATTACAGATATCAAAAAAGATGAGTTAGTAAATAAGATTATTGCTACAGGTGATCATTGTTATGGCTGTACTGCTGGTTCTGGAAGTAGTTGTGGTGGCGTAATCTCATAAAAACATGTTTTCTATAATCATTCCCACACTAAATGAAGAACATATTCTATTTGAAAACACTTTATTTTATGAAAAAATAAAAGATAAACTCAATGCAGAGATTATTGTTGTTGATGGGGGAAGCGATGATGCCACAATCCATGTAGCAAAAAAATTTTCTTGTAAAGTAGTAAAGAGCAGTCCCTCAAGATCAAAACAGCAAAATATAGGTGCAAAATATGCCTCTGGAGATTTTTTAATCTTTATGCATGCAGACACTATAATCAGTGATGAAGCAATTAAATATATTAAAAAGCTTACAAACGATTTTATATGGGGATTCTTTAAAGTAAATTTAAATTCAAATAAGACAAAATATAAAGTTCTTTCATATCTAATTAATTTAAGAAGTAAAATATTTAATTATGCAACCGGGGATCAAGTTCTTATAATCCAAAAGGATTTTTTTAATAAAAATAAAGGTTTTAAAAATATATGTTTGATGGAAGATATTGAGTTTACTAATAGAATAAAGAGGATTAAAAAGCCTATACAAATAAATGAACATGCATTTACGTCTGCTAGGAGATGGGAAGAAAAAGGATTTATTAAAACTATCATTATTATGAGACTTTTGAGATTATTTTATTATTGTGGCGCTAACGATAAATTATTAAATAAACTTTATAAATGAATACAGTAATAAACATCTTATCAAAAAATCCAGATCAAACAAATTGTAAAACAAGACTTAAAACGCTCTTATCTAAAGATGATAGATCTTTTATCTCAAAAGTAATGCTTGAGATGACATGTAAAGCTATTTCCAAGATAGATGTAAAAAAAAGATTATATTTATATCCTAATATCAAAGGAGATTTTATTAAAAATTTGTCAGAAGATTTTAAATTGTCTGTATCTATACAAAAAAATGGATTTTTGAGTGACAAGATTTATTCAGTTTTGGATGTACAAGATAAAACAATATCCAAAAGAATATTAGTTGGATCAGATATCCCGTCTATTAACACAAGTGATTTTGAAGAATGTATTGGTCTCCTTGATAGATATGATGTAGTTTTAGGCCCCTCAAAGGATGGTGGTTTTTATTTTGTAGGTGTAAAAAATAACGCTCATGAAGTCTTTAAATATTTAAAACTAGATCATATTACCCTTAATAAGATGATAGAGGAATGTTTAAGATATAAATTTGATTACGGTCTTACTAGAGTACTCAAAGATATTGACAGTTGTGAGGATTTATTATTTATCTGATGAATCCTTTTTTTTATGTAGTTCATTTAGCTTAGTATATTTAAGATACGTATTAAACATTGTGGTCAGAGCTACTCTAAATCCATTGCTTCCCTGAAACAAACCACCTTTAATGAAAAGTTTTTTGAAAAGAGCAAATAATGATCTGATAATTGGCCTTAGTACGGACGGCATCTTTCCATCTTTAAATAACTGCTGTGCGCTCATACTACTTCTAAAGTTCATTTTGCTAACCCATTCTTCCATTGAGCTATAAGTATTATGAATAATATGGACTTTAGTCTTATATGTTTTGGTGCTATTAACTGCTGCATGGTCTGCCCTGGTATCATAGTTAACAAAATTCTTATTATATAATCTCGTAACAGAATCAGGATAAAATCCAGCTGCTTTTATCCACTCTTCGCCACAAAAGTTTTTTCTTCTAAATGAATAACTATCAAAAGACTTATCGTCAAGATTAATTTTATTCATAAAATCTATCAAATCAGAATCTAAATATTCATCTGCATCTAAACTAAATATCCAGTCATTTTTTGAGAATTTTGAGGCTTCTTTTTTTTGACCACCATCACCTAAAAAAGGTTGAATAAAAACTTTAGCACCAGCTGAGGATGCGATATCTCTTGTTGAATCAGTGCTTTCAGAATCAAGAACTATTATCTCATCACATATTTTACTTAGGCTTTTTATAGCTCTAAGTATATATTTTTCAGCATTGAGAGTTATGATAGTGCCTGTAATCTGATGCATAATTAAATTGAATCGATCATTTTCTCTAATTTATCAAAATGAGCCTCATAAGCATACTGTTTATTAGCATAATCATAAGCATTTAAGATGAGTTTATTTCTTAGGTCAGAATCATTTAATAAAATGTTTATTTGTTCTGAGAGATCGTTCGCATTTTTTGTTTCAAATAATAGTCCATTTTCTCTATTAGATATAATCTCTGGGACACCTCCTGCATTACTACCTATAACAGCGACTTTCATTAACATAGCTTCTGCAACAATTAGTCCAAATGTCTCTTCATAAGTTGGAAGAATAATTATGTCGAAACAAGGCATATATGACATAGGTGATTCTACAAAATCAATAAATCTGAGATTATTAGTTAAATTATAATCTGCAGCATCCTTTAATAGTCTATTTTTATATTCATTATCCATTGCATGACCAATGATGCATAATTGAATATTATCAATATATTGATTTATTGCATCTAATACTAAATGTTGACCTTTTTGTTCTTCAATGCGAGAAAAAATGCCTACAGTAGGAATATTTTCATCTAAACTATTTTTGCTAAAAAATGTTTTTTTATCTACAACTTTTGAAAAAGGTGGTATTTCAATTCCATAGGTGAGCTTTTTTATCTTATTTGATGGTACTGGCAGATACTTTTTTGCTTCTGCTTTTAATTTATCTGTAATTACCAAAAACAAATCAATATTTTTATATATAAATTTATGATAAAAATCTTTTTTCGATCTAGACAGTTTCATTTGTCGATAAAAAATAATTTTAATATTTCCAGGAGTAAATATTTTTAATAGAACCGCAAGAAAGATATCTTTAGCCCAACTTACATGTAAAAATTCAATATTTTTAATTAAGATGTATTTGCGAAGTAATATGAAATTTTTAATAAGTCGAAATACTCCTTCATTATGACATTCTATTTTATTATCAGTAACACTTTGTGTGATGTAAGATTTTCTTGTACAGCCAACATGTATCTTACGTCCTAACATTTTATAGTACTTTATTAGTTTTATGAAATATAACTCAAGTCCTCCCTGATCTGGAGATAAACAGATTGCTAATATTTTCTCAGTATTCATATGTTGTGGCTATTATAGACTTAATCTGAATGGAGTAACAAAGAATAATTTGTAAGAAATATTATTTACTGTTGTAATACACATATGAAAAAAATTCTTGTGGTTAGAAACGATCGCTTAGGTGACTTGATGCTTATACTTCCTGCTCTGAGAATAATTAAAACATCTATACCAGGTATAACCATAGATTGTCTAGCAAATAAAAACTATCAAGAACTTAAAAATCTTACTCCATATATAGATAATATTATTACAGATGATGAATTAAATATTAAAATATTCGAGGAAAAGTACGAATGTTCTATATCTTTTTTTTCTACTTTTTCAGTCGCGTATAGATTATGCAAAGGAGGCATAAAAAAAAGATATGCGCCTTCAACTAAGCTTGCTCAGATTTTTTACAACAAAAAGATAAAGCAAAGAAGGTCTGAATCCATAAAATCTGAATATGAATATAATAATGATTTAGCATTTTTCTTTTTAAATGATAATGGATACGCCACAGAGATGAGCTCAAATCCTCTGGTAGCTATTGAAAATAATAAGTCAATCCATAGTAAAGGGAAAAAAATTATCTTTATACATCCATATACTGGCGGGTCATCAAAGACTCTCTCTGAGAATGATTTTTTGAAACTTTGTCATTCTTTACAAGAGTTTTGTGATTGTAAATTTATATTACATTGTGATCATAATGATTACGAAAAATGTCGTAACATAGAGAGACAATCTAATTCACTAGATATGGAAACCATAAAGCCAACTAATAATTTGAAAAAAATGTTTAGTAACATTATGCAATGTGATCTATTTATAGCAGGTTCCACGGGTCCACTCCATGTCGCAGCAGCAATGAATAAAAAGACTGTTGGTTTTTATCCATTTAAAAAATCATCTACTGCTAAAAGATGGGAAACTATGAATAGTGATAATCTGAAGTTATTTTTTACAGACACAGGTGAAGGTGATTCAAATCTAACTATAAATATTCCAAAAACTGCAGAAGTAATTTTTAAGAAACTACTCAGTTAATCTAGCTATCGCAGATAGAACCATATCAACTGTTATATAATTAAGACAATTGGTATGTCCTAAAGGACACGATCTTTTAAAACATGGGCTACAATCTAAATCTTTATAAATAATTTCATGTTTACTCTCTTCACATAATGGAGGCGTGTATTTCGGAGAAGAAGATCCATATATTCCGACTATAGGTACATCAACTGCTGAGCTTAAATGCATTAAACCAGAGTCATTTGAAACCACACATTCTGCACTTGATAAAACTTCAACCGCATCTTTTAGGCTTGTCTTGCCAATAAGATTAATTATATTATTTGACTCTAAAGTATTTATTTTATTTTTTATGGAGTTATCAAGTCCCACAACTACTACTTGATAATTAGAAATTAAATTCTCTACTAAATTCACCCAATTCTGTGCTGGCCATTTTTTAGCTGGACCATATTCAGCATCAGGACATATAACAATATATTTTTTGTTTATAGAATATTTTTCTTCAAGTTTTTTTTGGTTATCACCAATATTAAATAATGGTTGTAAATCAGTAGTATATTCTCTATCTAGAATATTCAAATATCTGTTTACCATCCCTTTATTTCGATCTATTGTTTTTATAATCCTATTAATCAAGCCGTATCTATATTCACCTAAATAACTTATTCTATCTTTAATGCCTGCAATGAAAGGAATAATTGCTGACTTTAAACTGTTTGTAAGTATGTATGATTTAGAATAGTTATTTTTTCTCAGATTGAAACCCAATTGTAATCTATAAAAAAAAGAAAACTTACCATGAGAAGTTTTTGAAATAATAATATTTGTAATATTTGGTAAAAACATTGCAATGTCTGATAAGTTTTCATTCACCAGTAGATCTATTTGTAAATTACTGTCAGATTTTTTCAATGCATTAATAAATGCTGAGCTTATTATTAAATCCCCTATCCAGGCTGGAGCAACAACAAGGACTTTATTATTGGACATATTAAGATTGATTTAGAAAGTCTAAGTAAGAAGTGACTCCATCTTCTAATTCAGTAGATTTTTTAAGATAACCACATTTCCGTAAGTTGGTCATATCTGCCTCTGTAAATGCTTGATACTGCTTTTCTAATCCTTCAGGAAAATCTATGTATTCTATATGACCGGAATTGAAATAATTTATGACTGTATTTGCAATATCGTTAAATGATCTACTCTTACCTGTTGCTACATTGTAGATGCCTGATACATTATTTTCCATGAACCAAAGTTTTACATCTATAGTATCTTTTACAAATACGAAATCTCTTCTCTGTTCCCCGTCTTTATATCCATGACTTCCTTTGAAAAGTTTTAACATTCCATATTTTTTAAATTGATTATGAAAATGGTAAACAACACTACTCATTACTTCTTTGTGTTGTTCATATGGCCCATACACATTAAAATATCGCAATCCAACTATTTGAGATTTTATCTTATCAAAGTTAGCTCTTACGAAATTATCAAAAAGAAGTTTTGATTCAGAGTAATGATTTAATGTCGACTCATTCTCAGGACCTTCCTTAAAAACCGTTCCATCACCATAAACAGAAGCAGATGAAGCATATATCATATCGATATTATTATTGGACGCATTCTTTAAAAGTTTTTTTGAATAGTTAAGATTTACATCCATTATATAGTCTCTATCAGGCTCAGTAGTTTTTGAACACGCCCCCAGGTGGAATATTTTTTCTATATCATTTTTATATTTTCCATTTATAAAATCATTTAAAAAAATATTATGATCAATACAATCTAAAATTTTTAATTTATCTAGATTCTTAAATTTTTTTGTATATTTATCTAATTCTTCAACTACCAAAACCTCATTATTAAGTTCCAAAAGAGATTGAACAAGATTTGTGCCAATGAATCCAGCGCCGCCAGTTACAATTATCATACGTGAGATGATACCTTATTTTGATTATAAATATAATAATTGTTGATAAAAGTATTGTTATGAACTTCGTATAACTGTTACAATTGTTTTTTTTTAAAAATGAAAAGATCACAAATACTTGTTGGTATAATAATAGGATCGCAGTCTGATTGGCCAATCATGAAGCATGCGTCAAATACCCTCACAAGTTTATCTATTAAACATGAAAAGAAAGTTGTCTCGGCTCACCGAACTCCTGATTTGCTATTTGAATATGCAGAAGAAGCCTATACTCGAGGGATAGAGGTTATAATTGCAGGTGCTGGAGGTGCGGCACATCTTCCCGGTATGACAGCTGCAAAAACTCATATACCCGTTATAGGTGTCCCGATAAAAACAAAAAGTCTGGAAGGTAAAGATTCATTGCTTTCTATTATTCAAATGCCAGCGGGTATACCTGTTGCTACAGTTGCGATAGGAAAAGCTGGTGCCGTGAATTCAGGTCTGCTTGCAGCTTCTATATTAAGTATAAAATATCCTGAAATAAATAAATCACTTGTAAGTTACAGAAAAAAACAAACGAGGCGGGTGCTTAAATCTAGTAAATTACTCTAATGAAAATAGCTATATTTGGAGCTGGCCAACTTGCAATGATGATGGTGCAAGCTGATACCGAAAAAAAACATAAATACACCGTTATAGATCCTAGTGAATCACCACCAGCCTGCAAATACGCCGAACATATACAAACAGAGTATACAGATATAAATACAATAAAAAAAATATCTAATGACTGTGATTTAGCAACAATAGATTTTGAAAATGTTGATGTATCTGCAATGAAAGAAATTGAAAAAGAAATACCTGTTTATCCATCATCAAGAGCATTGGAGATATGCCAAGATAGAATAAAAGAAAAAGATTTATTCAAACATCTAGAAATATCTACAACAAATTATTGTGAAATTAACTCACTCGAAGATTTAAAAAATAATATAAATAATAAAAAAAGTTACATACTCAAAACAAGGAGATTCGGCTATGATGGTAAAAACCAATATAGAATTTACCCTGGTACTCGTCTTTCAACTAATTTAGTTTCATCACCTTGTATTCTCGAAGAGTTTGTGGAATTTCAAGCCGAGGTATCTTTAATCGCAGTTAGATCAGTAAATGGAACTGTTTTTTTCTACCCTCTAGTCGAGAATCGCCACAAAGACGGCATACTTGATATGAGTATTTATCCCAGTAATTATCAACATTTACAAAAATCAGCTGAAGATATTGGTAGTAAGCTTCTTGACAAGATGAATTATGTGGGTGTTTTGGTTGTTGAGTTTTTTATAGATAAAAATGATTATTTAGTCGCTAATGAAATGGCACCTCGAGTACATAATTCGGGACACTGGACAATTGAAGGCTCAAATATAAGTCAATTTTCTGCTCATATTTCTGCTATTACAAATAGTATAAAATTTGTAAAATTAAAATTAAAGCCATCATTTATGTATAATATTATTTCTAATCATATTGCTGAAGATAAGATTCTACAACTGTCAAATAAATTTGATATGTATTTCCATGATTATCACAAAAGTTCCAGAGACAAAAGAAAGTTGGGCCATATTACCTGCACTGTGGAAGATAAAGATAAGCTTAAAGAAAAAATTAAAGAATTTAAAAGTATAATTTAGTGATTACGTTTACCATCAAAAACACACACAAAATAGCAACCTTTGTTGCCAGCATGAACTCTATGAAAGTCTCCATCCTCAATTAACACAGTATCCCCTTCTGTTACAAAAAAATTTTTTTCATTTATTTCCATCTCACCACTTCCCTTGATGAAAAAATATATCTCTTCTTGACCCGAGTGTTTATGACCAGATGTGCTCTTATTGGGTTTGAGATCAGTACTACTTAATACGAGGTTATTAAGTACAGAATTGTCACAGACTTTATATCTATCATCTTCTTTTGTAATAGTCCCGCCAATATCAGTAATTTTAAATTTATGCATTGTTATAATTCATCAAATATTCCTCTTTGAAATCATATTTTATTAACAAATTTATGCAAATTTAATTTTAATATCTGCATTATCAACTATTTCATTATTAGTGTTTAGATAGAGTATTGTTGGCTTATGGTTATCAATTTCATTTTTTTGTAATTCTATATATGAACATATGATTACTTCATCATGTTTATTTATTTTATGACAACATGCGCCGTTAGCACAAATTTCACCAGAGTCTGCTGGGCCAGCAATCGCATATGTCGTTAGTCTCTCTCCATTGGTGATATTATAAATGTCTATCTTTTCAAAAGGTAAAATCTTGGCGGCATTAAGAATTGATATATCTATTAAGCAGGAACCCTCATAGTTAATATCAGTAGCGGTAATAGTGCCTTTATGAATCTTCGAATTTAGAAAGCTTCTAGTCATTTGTCGTATAATACTATCTTTTTAAATAAAATTTAACTATATTTGGATGTTATCTATCAGTCTAACATTATTGATATAACAGGCAATAAATAGTGATGAATTAGAGATGTCACCTTTTGCTACATCTAAAGAACTATTCATTCTATGTTCAAGATATTCAACACTAATACTTTTAGATTCTAGTTTTTGAATTTCTTCTTCTTTTACTGTGTTGAAATCAGCGCCATCAATAATTTTTTGTCTTATGCTTTTGAGGCTAAAAAAAATGCTTTCTGCTCTTACAAGTGATTTTTTATCTAATCTATTAAGCCTTGAACTTAATGCTATTTTCTCTTTATTTCGTATAGTTTTAACTTCAATTATATCAAGATTAGGGAAATACTTACTTGCCACAAATTTTACTAAAAGGAGTTGTTGGAAATCTTTAAGTCCAAAGCATGCATAATTAGGTTTTATCATGTCAAAAAGATTCCTTATAATTTTATATACACCAATAAAATGTCCGTTTCTAGTCTCTCCGCACAAGCAATTCATGAATTTAGGTAAATGTATATCCTTATATTCATTCAAGCTCTTTGCGAAAGACTCATCAGGCATAAAAACCATATCGACATTATGAACTTGGCACTTTGCTATATCTGAATTAATTGTCTTTGGGTAACAATCATAATCATTTGAATTATTGAATTGAAGTTTGTTGATATAAATACTAACAATCTTAATAGTATTCGCAGGTGCTTTTTCTATTAATTTCAAGTGCCCTTTATGGAGATTCCCCATTGTAGGTATTAAGGTAATTTTTTTATCAGAGTTAAATTCTAAATATTTATATAAATCTTTTATGGAGGAAGTTGATTCCATTTCTATTTTTTATTTATAAAATTTTTTAAAACTTTTATCAATGAAGAGTCTACAGATGATGTAAGTGATGATATTTGATTAAAGCTAATGCCAAGTAAATCATAGATGACTGCAACTTGTCCATCTAATGCATCGCCAGAGCCGATGCCGATTACAGGAACTGCACACTTTACTGTTATAATCTTTGCTAAAGCCTCGTCAACACATTCAAGTAAAATTACATCAGTACCAATTTCATTCAACATCAAAGCATTTTTATAGATCAAGGCAGCTTCTTTTTTTGTCTTACCATATTTCCTATATCCTTTTTTATTTTTTATGCTCTGAGGCAATAACCCAATATGTCCACA
>Ga0129345_1000517_pt1 | contig 14081 bp, 10 predicted proteins | sample CPBDNA_FD_94425 | JGI IMG/M metagenome (GOLD analysis project Ga0129345, IMG submission 94425) | Freshwater to marine salinity gradient microbial communities from Chesapeake Bay, USA - CPBay_Sum_20_0.8_DNA | ecosystem: Environmental > Aquatic > Marine > Coastal | place: USA: Chesapeake Bay...
ATTGTTCATTTTAAAAGATTCTTGAGTGTATTCACGCTGAATTGGAATATCTTGAGTCGTAACTTTAGGCAATATTTCAACGTTATCAACTGCTTCTTGGCGAGCCTTTAATGCTTTAGCAAGGTCATTGATTTCATTTTTTTCTTGTTCAGTTAATGATGCCTCTTTGTTTTTTAGCGTTGTTGAGAAGAAATTTTCTAAGCTCTCATTAAATTTAGGATCTGGTTTTAGCTCATAATTCAGCCGATGCTGATTTTTAATCAAGCTGCTTGATATCAAGTTTTCAAGGTAACCTTTTTTTGAAATCCTACCTTTAAGTTTTGTAAAGTTTGAGTCAAGATCTAACATTGATATTGGGTTGTCATAATGTATGCAAGCATTCATACAACCAAGCATTAATTGCAATCCATAGGGCATGCCGCCGCCAGATATCTCTCTTTGACTGATTTCGAGTTGATGAAGAGAAGAGTTGATTAAATCCTCAGGAATCCCATCGCTAACAAGGTGTTCAAGCGTTGTTAGGATTAACTCTTCAACCTCTTGAGCTTTGCCTTGCTTAACTCCCTCTAAACCAGCCATAAATACAATTTCTTTATTGCTAGGTTCAATCCCTAGAAATGGAGAGGGTGATTTACCTAATTTTGAAAGCTCGAGGGCTTTTCTTAAAGGCGATGCCGAATTATCAAGTAATATATTTGATAAAAAATACTTTTCTAACAAGTTTAGGGGGTCATGGCTGTTACCTAGCAACCAGCTTATGACAACGTGATGATTGTCTTCATCTCCTGGCAGAGGTTGGTATGTCCCGCTGGCTCGGACTGGTTTTGAGAATTTTTTTGCCGGTTTAATGACTAACTGCTCTGGAGCAGGACTGAATTTTTGGAAAACATTTTCTTCCAGGTGGTCATGAACCTCATCAATCGAAACATTACCAAAAGTAAAGAAAGTTGCGTTGCTTGGATGATAGTGCTTTTGATGAAATGCAACTAAGTCTGCATGTGTCAAATCAATAATTTTTTCAGGATCACCGCCGCTGTTATGGTGATAGGTGGTTTCTTTGAAAAGATGTTTAGACATTCCATGCCACAGTTGATCGGTTGGCGAACTCATTGCACCCTTCATTTCATTAAACACCACTCCTTTAATTTCTAATTTATTCTTACTATCAATCTCTAATCGGTGACCTTCTTGAGAAAAATCAAGAGGATCTAATCTTGGAAAGAAAGCTGAATCAACATAAACATCCAATAAGTTTTTAAAATCTTTATTATTTTGAGTTGCAAAAGGGTATGCAGTCCAATCACTGGAGGTAAATGCATTCATGAATGAATTAAGCGATCTTCTGATCATCATAAAAAATGGATCCCTGACTGGATATTTCTCTGAACCACAAAGAGAGGTATGTTCTAGGATATGAGCTACACCAGTTGAGTCCTCTGGAATGGTTCTAAATGCAACCATGAAGACTTTTTCATCATTATCTGCATCTAAGTGAATATGTTGAGTGTTAAATTTTGAATGTTTGTAAACTTGGGCATCTACATTCAGTAATTTTATTTTTTTAGATTCTTTTAGTTCAAACATGGTTTTAAAATTCAAATAATGCGTTATATTAATCATTATATTGATTTATTACTATTACCGATGACACTTAGATCAAACTTTTTGCTTTTTTCCTTTGTTGCACTATTAACAGCGTGCACCTCAACCCCATTTACTGAGTTAAATAGCAGAAATAACTTTCAATTAGAGCAAGGATCAAATTTTAAAATTCAATTAAATAAAGATTTATTACCAGTTGAGATGGACCCTATTTTGATTGAAAATTTGGGAGATGCAGCTAAGAGCTACTTAGAGGGAATTGGTCACCAACACTCTCAAAATGCATCATTAATTATAGACGTGAGTGTTACTACCAAAGATAAGGTCAAATATGATGACTTTCGTTTCTATGGTTATCCAATGTACAGAAGTTATTTTTATGAGCCAGACAGAGTTAACTCGGTTCCAGAATTTTTTCTACGTATTTCGATAAGTGACAAAGAATCAGACAAAACGCTTTGGACAGGTCTGACGAAATGGCGCAAGGGTTCAAGTTATGCTCCAAATGATCTTCCTGCCGCAGAGATGCTTGTTGAAAACCTGCTTGCTAATCTTTAAATCTTAATGGCTCAATAGCTAAAGCTACACCTGACGATACTGGACTTGGCGAATCATTGATTAATGAAGCAACATACTCTCCAAGTATAGGGCCTAAACTAAAGCCTCTTGAGCCTAGCGCACCAATGGCATAAATGCTCTTTTGAATTTTTCCTGCCACGGGCATCCTATCTTTGCTTCCTACTCTGAGGCGAGCCTCCATAAGCATCTTTTTTGAGCTTTGAAGGTTGATATTGAAGTTTGTGTTTGTTCTTTTGATAAGTTCTTGTCCAACTTTCTGGCAGGCATGAAGATCCTCAAATTCTCTTTCATGTGAAGAACCAATCCAAGTTATGTTGTCTAGCTTGGGTAAGATATAGCCGGCTGAGTTAATGGGTAGATCCAAGTCTATGGGCTGCTCTCCCTGCAGTCCGACCAGCTGACCCTTTGAAATTTTAAGACCAGATAAATATTTAGCTAAACCTGGACCGTTGGCTATGATTAAATCATCAAAGCCAGATTTTTGTTCTTGATTCTGGAATCTAATATCTATCTTAGAATTATTTTTATCCCAGCCATCGAAGCAATGATTATAGAAAATTTTAATGTTTTGATGGGCGGTCATTTCCTTGCAAATTAATTTGGGGAATAGGTACCCACCTTTTTTTACTATCAATCCATCAGATTCAAAGCCATACAATGTTTTCATTTCTTTTTTATCTATAATTTGAAATAAATCCTCTCTGCATAGACTTTTCATATCCTCAATCCATTGTTTTTGGTAATCATTTGAATGCGAGAATAGCAGGCCTGTTTGCTTGTATGCATTTGGTAGATGCGAATATATTTTTTCAGCAAAAAAATAACTTTGAGCGGTTAAAAATGAATAGGGTGAATTGTTGGCAGAAAACCGAGGATACATTGCAGCAATTGGATTGCCTGATGCGCCAGCTGCAATATCATTTGCAGCTTCAAATATTTCTATTTGTGCACCATTTTGTGCTGCTGCATAAGCAGCTGAACATGCAGCTATTCCGCTTCCAATAATGGCTATTTTTTTATTTTTTTTTGGCTCCGTATTTGGCGGAGAAATACTTGATGCTTTTCTTCCAATGAGCTTGTGGCGCTTATTGCCAAAGCCTTTGACCCTAGTTACCTCAAAACCAAATTTTTTTAATCCTCTTTTAACAAATCCTGCCGAAGTAAAAGTACCAAAAGTTGCATTCTTTGAGGATAAAAATTCTATACATTGAAAAACAGAATTACTCCACATGGCTTTGTTCTTGCTAGGATCAAACCCATCAAGATACCAGGCATCAATTTGATTATTGCTAAAGCCCAAAAGGTTTTTTAACCCTGACTCAACATCATTTTGAATAAGTGTCAGTCTAATTTTTAAAGAGGGAAAATAAAATCTTTGAATGTCGTTGTGATTCTGGTTATAACTCTCTAAAAATATCTTACAGACTTCTTCAAGTTCAGGAAAAATATTAATGATTTTAAGAAGTTGTTTTTTTGTGGGCAATGCCTCATCAATTGAAAGATATTCTAGATTTGAGGAGTCAGAGTTTTGATTGTTTTCATGCCAAAATTTTGCGGTGACAAAGAAATTTAAGCCCAAGCCAAAGCCCAGTTCTCCAATATGAATCTGACCACCTGCTTCAATTCTCTCCCTAATTTGATTGGGCTCAATAAAAATATTCTTAATCTCTGCAAGCGCATCATTTTGAAAAAATCTATCTGCGTAATAATTTGAATATGGAAATCCTTTCTCCCATTTTACATCCAGATACTTCTCTTCAAATGGATTTTTAAAACAGCTATGATGAATTGGCATTGATGAGCAAATTATGAAAAAAATTAATATATTTCTACTAATATCTATTATAGGCATTCTTTCTTTTGGTTGCTCTAAAACTGATTCAGTTTCAACCCCTTTGATCCAAATAACTTCAGAAGTAGAAAAACTTTTTCAACATTCTGAAGAGTTTGCTCAAAATATTTTTTCCTATGAAAATGGCATTCATGCTGCAGTAGGTTATGGCATCGCTAACTCTTATTTAATTGAGGGCAGTGAACTCAATATCATTATTGATGCCACGGATAGTGTCTTTCAAGCGGAGAAAGTTTATGCAGAATTCACTGCAATTAACTCTAACCCCATAGCCGCAATTATCTACACTCACAATCACGGAGATCACACCCTAGGAGCAAAATATTTTGTTGATCAGCAAGATCAGTTGCCTCTAATAATAGCTCATGACTCAACAGCAAAATCTGTTGAGAAAATTTTTGGAATTTTAAATCCAATTATTTCTTCACGCTCTTCTAAGATGTTTGGAACCATGCTTCCTGAGGAAGAGGTTGTTAATGTAGGCATTGGCCCTTATTTAAGTGTTGGTCGAAGTGCGCCTGGATACATTAAACCGAATGTTACCTTTGCCAATGAATTAAAGATTAATATCGCTGGAATTGCCTTTGAGTTTTATCACGCACCCGGAGAGACTGACGATCAAATTTTTGTATGGTTGCCGGAATACAAAGCCCTGTTTCCTGGAGATAATATCTACAAAACTTTTCCAAATCTTTATACGATCAGAGGTACTTCCCACAGAGATGTAAATGCATGGGTAAATAGCCTTGATGCAATGATAGCGCTTGAGCCTGAGCACATATATCCAAGTCATACTTTGCCTTTTTCAGGTGATTCAGCTATGGATACATTAAGGATTTATCGAGATGGTATTCAATTTATTCATGACCAAACCATTAGATTAATGAATCAAGGCATGCATCCAGAAGAGATCATTGAAAACATTGAACTGCCTTCTGCCCTTGCATCTTCTCCATATTTACAGGAATTTTATGGCACAGTTAGATGGTCTGTTAAGAGTATATTTAATGGTTACTTGGGCTGGTTTTCTGGAAATATTGCTGAGCTGGATCCTATCTCAACATCTAAAAAAGCTAATTTTATTTCTAACATGATAGGGGGCCATGACGCTTTGTTTGCTCAGCTTGAGAATGCAATTGCCAATGAAGAGATGCAATGGGCGCTAGAGCTTTCAGACCTTTTATTAGCTTTGGACCATCGTTCCTCAGAAACATTCAAGCTCAGAGCTAAAGCTGCTTATTATCTTGGGACCATGGCTTCTAATCCCAATAAAAGGAATTATTTTTTAAGCGAAGCCGAGCAAATTTTAGGGAACCAAGAAACAGTCAACATTATCCCGCCTGAAGCTTCCATGCTTGAGCAAATTCCGATGAGTATGTTTTTTGATGTCATGCGAGTTAATTTAAACCCTAAAAAAGTTGATCCAAATCAGATCATCACTGCTTGTTTTGAATTTTCTTCTGGCTTAACCAAAGCAATGATTTTACGCAATCAGATTGCTCAAATTAAAGATACATTGCCAAGTGAATGCTCCATAAACATTCAAGCTGATGAGGAAACCTTCAAACAAGTCTTAGCAGGAATTAAGAACCCTATAACGGAAATCGCTAATGGTAATCTAATTGTAGATAAGGATGTGCGTTTCCTTAAGCTCTTAGCGTCCTTTAGGCCTTAGTAGGTATATCTTTAAAAGCTAAGCCTTTATCAGCCCTTGGGTCTTGAGGCAAGCCCAAGACTCTTTCGGCAATGACATTTCGAAGAATTTCATCTGTCCCACCAGCAATTCTGAGTCCAGGTGCGCCTAGCCAAGCTCCTTGAAATGAACTGACCTCATCATTTTCGCCTATGAGCATGCCTGCCATATCTCCAGAATCAATACCAAAGTTACCAATGGCTTGAAGTTTATTTGCGCTAACTATCTTGGTGATAGATGCCTCTGGTCCAGGAGCCTCACCTTTTGAAAGTGCGGATATGGTTCTAAATTTTGTGTATTTAAGACCATTGGCTTCACAAAACCAGTCTGCAAGCTTTTCTCTGACGGAGTTATTTTTGATCAAGGCCTCACCGGCATCATCCTTTGTTTTAGATAGAATTAATGCTTCCTCAATATCAGAACCTCTTGCATCTCCAACAGCCAGTCTTTCATTCATTAGAGTTGTGATTGCAACTTTCCACCCATCGCCAATTTCACCAAGACGTTGGGAATCTGGAATGCGTACATTATCAAAATATACTTCATTAAAGCCTGACCCACTTCCTGCTTGACCTGTGATTTGCTTAATAGGCTTGATAGTTATTCCAGGCGATTTCATGTCAACAAAAAAGAACGTCAGTCCTTTATGTTTAGCTACATTAGGGTCATGACGAACAACCAAAATACCATAATCTGAGTAATGGGCACCTGAGGTCCACACTTTCTGTCCATTGATGATCCAATCATCGCCATCTTTTTCTGCTTTACTTCTGAGACCAGCCACATCTGATCCAGCTGCAGGCTCAGAAAAGAGTTGACACCAAATTTCTTTTCCCTCAGCCATGGGCGCTAAATATCTATCTTTTTGCTCCTCTGAGGCATATTGCATCATCACCGGACCACACATACCAAGACCAATTTCAAATATGCCTCCTGGAACATCATATTTTGCTTCTTCTTGCCCCCAAATAATTCTTTCGATAGGCGAAGCTTCAATGCCTCCATACTCTTTAGGCCAATGCAGCATTGCCCAGCCAGCATCATATTTTTTTTTCTGCCATGCTTTAGCAACCTTCAGATGATCTGCCAATGATGGTTCGCCTGATCTTGGTACGTTACTTCCACTGCCTTTGCTTTCTTTTAGTTCAGCATTGGCCTCTAACCATTCCCTGCATCTTGCTCGAAATTTTGCTTGTTCTGGTGTGTCGTTAAAATCCATAATTTATCCCTTTGCTAAAGTATTTGTTTTTTCTAGGTTTGAAACTAATTTTTCTTTCCAAGTTGATTCAGATCCTACTAAAACCGAAAGAACTTTTGAACGTTTATAAAATAAATGACAATCATATTCCCAAGTAAAACCATTACCACCATGAGTTTGAATATTTTCTTTTGAGCATAATTGAAACGCTTTAGTTGCACTTACTCTTGCCGTGGCAGCCGCAAGGGGCAGCTCAGCAGACTCTGAGGACAATGCCCAAGCCCCATAGTAGCAATTTGATTTCGCTAAAGTAAGGGCAATATACATATCAGCCAGCTTATGCTTTATTGCTTGATATGATCCGATTTGCCTTCCAAAAGCAAACCTCTCTAACGAATATGCTTTTGCCATGTCTAATGCAGCCTGCGATCCTCCAACTTGTTCAAAAGCAAATAAAACCGCAGCCTGATCAAGGAGATGCTGAATGTAGGCCCAGCCGTGGCCAGCCTCACCAACCAGTTTGGAAGGGGTATCTTTAAACTCAATTTTAAAAAAAGCTCTAGAGGTATCAATATTTTTTTGCTGCGTTATTGTTACTGAACTATCACCAAGATCTACCAATCTTAAATCAGATCCATTGTTTGATTTAACTACCACAATCATATGGGTAGCCATCCCAGCATCTGGAACGGCAATTTTAATCCCATTAATTTTTTCAGATGCTACTGAAACGGTTAGATTGGATTCTGTTGTTTGATGCATTTGCTCAGCTATGCCATAGGTCCCGATAACTTCTCCAGAAACAAGTTTTGGCAATAAATCAGTTTTAATTGCTTCACTCCCATATTTAATAATTGCTTCGGTGAAAAAATAAACAGAGGATGAGAAGGGCACAGGAGCAAGTGATCTTCCAAGCTCCTCTGCGATGACGCAAAGTTCTAAATGCCCCAAACCTAAGCCTTCATATGCTTCAGGTACTCTTATACCAGTCCATCCAAGCTCAACAATTTTTTGCCAGAGTTCCTTGTCGCCCTCTAGGGATTCATCCATCACCCTGCGTGCATTAGCAAGACCACCTTCTTTATCAAAGAATTTCTTAGCCTCATCTTGAAGAAATTTTTGGTCGTCTGAAAAATCTAAATTCATATTATTGTTATATTGTTTAAAGTTAAAGCTTATAATTCAAGTCATATTAGAACATATTTAAGACAATTTAATAAACTGACTTGCAATACTAATAATCATGAAAATCTCAGCAACTAAAGATGGAGACTCCCAAATTAACAAAAGCTCTAGCGGACTTTTTCTTGGGATAGTGTTTGTTTTGTTGTTGACGGGAATTCTTGGCTTGTCTTTATGGGTCAGTGAACTATCTAAAGCTTCTAACAGCATTAATTCAAAAGTGGAATCTAGACTTTTGATATTAGAAGAGCAACTTCAACTAGCAGACTCAACATCTACCGAGTCATTGTCTGACATCAACTCTCAACTTCAATTTCTAGACAAAGAAATTAGAAAATTGTGGGACTTAAGCAACAAACGAAACAAAGTTAAAATTGCAGAGCTCAATCAAGACATTGAAAAGCAAACCAATGCTCTAAAAGAACTAGCAGCCACTCAAACCAATGATCAAAAAAATATTAATGCTATTCAACAAGAATCAAAAAAATTAAGCATTCTTGTTGATGAGCTTTCGAGATCAAACAAAGAAAACCTGAATACACAAAATAAAATAGCTGATTTAAGCCGAAGCATTTTACTGCTCGAGGAGACCGTTCAAGCATTTGATGCTTATAGAAAACAAAACAACGAACTGATTCAAGAGTTGCAAATTCAGTTAGCCTCAAAGACACCCGCTGTAATTAGTGATCAATAACTTTTTACCTTTTTGTTAAAAAGTTTGGGGTTTTGGTAAAAAACTAGTATATTTTCTTAAACATTCTTTAAATTGGAGGGGGAAACCATGAAGAATTTGTATAGCCTAATAACATTGATTGTATTTAGTGCAGTTCCATTAACAACTTTTGCTCAAGATTCTGACCTAGTCTTAGAAGAAGTAGTTGTAACTGCAACCAAGAGAGAAGAAAACGTTCAAGATATCGCGCAAACAGTTAATGCTGTAAGCGGTGCTCAACTTGATAATTATCAAATCAGAGATTTGAGCGAGTTAGCGCAGCTTGTTTCAGGGGTTCAATTTACTAAAATTGATCCAAGAAGACAGCAAATCACTATTAGGGGCCAAAAGCTTGATCCTGATGGTGGTAACGATCAGCCAATCCAAGGCTATGTGGATGAAATCCCCTTGAGAACCGGTGAAATTTTCTTGCAAATGTATGACACAGAAAGGGTAGAGATTCTTAAAGGCGCGCAAGGCACACTGCAAGGAGCAGTTAGCTCAGGTGGTGCATTGCATATTTATACTCGATCTGCACAAGTGGGCAGCAGGGAAAGAAATGGCTATGTTAAAACAACATGGGCTGACAATATGACCTCTATTGTAGAAGCTGCAAGTGACTTTCATCTTTCTGACACTCTTTCGCTCAGATTTGCAGGGGTTCAAAATAACAATGCAGGAAATGAGGTTAAAAATATTAGAACTGGTGTAAACGAAGATCACAAATATGTATCTGGAAGAATCAGCCTTTCATGGGTACCAACAGATGCATTATCCGTAAGATTTAAGTATCAAAACATGGAAGTAGATTCCATCTATCCTCAGCCGGTTGCAGGAACCAATGGAACTCCCTCTTATGCTCAAATCGCCGATGGATATGTTGCGCAACTGGCCCTATTTGAGTCATTGGGCTTTGCGCCTCCAGGCACAGCTGCCCAATTTACATTTTTAAATAGACCTAATTATAGCGATATTCCTGCATCAGGATTAAAGCCGGAAGATAGGGTTGCTCTTCATTTCCAAGATCCTAAGCAAAACACCAGTGCTGAATTTCATAATTTAATGATTGATTATGACATGGGTAGTCATGCTTTAGCTCTTAGATACTCAGATTCACAAAGTGATGCTCAGGGTTTAATTGATAGAGATTATGCTGGCGCATACGTCTATGGGTATCCTCAGGAAGTCAGAACCAATACAGGCATTGAAACATTTGAGATGAGATTATCAAATCAAGATAATGACAAACTTGAGTATACAGTTGGAGTCTTTTCTAGAGATTCTCAAACATATACCACTGCTGATTTAGATCGCTCTTACTCCATTACTGAAGTTGCACCTCATTTGTATAAGCCTCTTGCTGGACCAGGAATGGCATACAAAACTCCAACAAATGTATGTAATGCAATTAGAGAAAACCCTTCAGCATTTTATGCGAGTATGAATGTTATTACCTGCATGGGCATACCTGTTGATGCTAAAACAGAAGCTTACTTTGCAAATTTCAAATACAACTTAAGCGAAAAGACATTCATTCAATTTGGCATTAGAGAGCAGGAGATTGATTTCTATACTCAGCAAAATTTATATCTGCCTCGAACTGCTTTGGTTGGAGTGGCTGATGGTGGTGGTTTGACCATTCCATTTGTAGCAGCTGGAAACACTAATAAAACTGCTGATTCAACCACAGGTGGTTTCAAGATTGGGCATTACCTTAATGATGATGTTTTATTGTATGTTGCGAATGAGTCAGGCTACAGAAGACCATCTATTACCATTACAAGTACTGCTATAAACCCTTCATTGCTTCCTTTCGAAGAAGAAGAATCCAACATGACGGAAATTGGTATGAAGGGAACCTTCATGGATGGTAGGCTAAGGCTGAATGCTGCTTACTATGATGTTACTTTTGACGGCTTTCAGACAAAGTGGGATAACGTGATTGCAAGAGAATTCACTCGAAGTGGTCCTGGAGGCTTAACTCAGGTTCAAGGAGGCGTATTCAATAACAATGATGCTTCCCTTTCAGGCATAGATTTAGAATATGCTTATGTCGTTAATGCTGATCTAACTTTGGGTGGTAGTTTCTCATCTACAGATAGTGAGTATGATGCTGGTTCAGTTAGATACACTAATGATGTCACGTACACTGGCATGACAGCCCCAACTGCAGATGTAAGCGGGCAACGTCTTAACGATGATGCTGAGTCTTCCATGACTTTCTATCTAGATCATTCAGTTCCAGCTTACTGGGGTGGTGAAAGATACACTCGATATAACATTAGCTGGAGAGATGAGAGAACAAGCGCTATCAATCCTGATCTTAAGATCAAAGCTCTTGTTTTAGCCAATCTTATTGTTGGCTGGAGATCTGCGGATGATGTGTGGGATGCAAGTTTCTTTGTTAAAAATGCATTTGATGATGTTGATATCTCAGATATCCAAAGTTACTTCGCTGATTATTCCTTACCTGGTGGGAATCCTCTTCCTTCAAAGTTCTATTCAGCGAACACTAACATGGGAAGACAAATGGGATTTCAGTTATCATATAATTTTTAAGAGCTGATCTTAATCATAGTTAAAACGGCAACTTTAAGTTGCCGTTTTTTTTGTTCATGGATTGTATGAAAAATAATGTTATTTACGCTTTAATATTTTTGATTCCACTTTGCTCATGGGCTGGTGACCTTCAATACTATCCTAATGAGGACAGACAGCCATGTGAAATTCATGTAAAAGAAAAAATACCTCTATTTGGTGACCTGCATGTGCATACAGCACTGTCTTTAGATGCAAACACCCAAGGAACATTGAGCACCCCTGATGATGCTTACAGATATGCCAAAGGTCAGCCTCTATATATACAACCCTATGATAAAGATGGTAGGGGTATGAGAAGTTCAAAATTAAAACAGCCCTTAGATTTTGCTGCAGTAACTGATCATGCTGAATTACTTGGAGAAGTCAGGCTTTGCTTGGATCCCAGAAGTACGAAGTATCAAAGCTTGGAATGCAAGGTATATAGAAATTTTCCAAGACTATCTTATTTTTACATGAATGCTAAAGCTAATTTAGGTAGCTCAATGAGCATGTGTGGAAATTCCAGAGAAGCCTGCAAGGAAGCTGCTCAGGTGCCATGGCAAGAAACTCTTCAAGCAGCTGAAACTCATTATGATCGATCAGAGAATTGCACATTTTCAACCTTTGTGGGCTATGAATGGACAGGTGCAGCATATTCAGGAAGCAATCTTCACAGAAATATTATATTTGAAACATCCAACGTGCCTCATCAGCCCGTAAGTTTTTATGAGGCTCCAACCAGAGAAGAATTATGGAGTCAGCTTGATCAAGAGTGTATTAATGATTGTAACTATATAGTGATTCCGCATAATTCCAATTTAAGCAATGGCTTTATGTTTGAAAAACCTAATCAAGATGAAATACTCATTCAAAATCTTAGAGAGCCAATAATTGAAATCTTTCAACACAAGGGAAGTTCTGAGTGTGCAATAAACTCTGAAGATCCCCTATGTAGCTTTGAGCAATTACCTTACAAAGATTTTAGATCAAAATTTCGAAGTGATTATTCTCCACCTCCTAAGTCTAGCTTTGTAAGAGATGCTTTAAATGCTGGATTGGTAATTCAATCAGAGCAAAACATTAACCCATTCAAGTTAGGTTTTATTGGCAGCACCGATACTCATTACGGAACTCCTGGTGCAGTTGATGAGACTAATTTTCAAGGCGGTGGAGGTGCAGGTAAGTCATTTAGAACAAGTATTCCTGAAGGTTTGCCTGATGATATAGAATTCAATCCCGGTGGCCTAGCTGTTGTGTGGGCTGAAGAAAATAGCAGAACAGCAATCTTTAACGCTTTGCAAAGAAAAGAAGTTTATGGAACCTCAGGTCCTAGATTTTTAGTAAGGTTCTTTCTTGGAGATGGCCTAGACCTTGATCTTTGCAATCAACAAAACTCAATCGCTTCTTCATACGAGCATGGTGTTCCCATGGGAGCCACATTGGAATCAAATAATTTATCTAAGGCTAGGCTTTTTATCTCTGCCACGGCAGACCTTTCTATAGATGATCAATATATTGAAAAACTTCAGGTCATCAAAGGTGTTCTAAAAGATGGAGAAGTTAAAACCTCCATTCACGACATAAAATCAAATACTCCTACCAGCTTAGACATAGATTCTTGCAAGGTTCTTGGCCAAGGCGTTCGGTCAATGTGTGCTGTTTGGGAGGACCCTAACTTTAAAAAAGGCGATGAGGCTTATTACTATGTCAGAGTTATAGCAAATAAATCTTGTCGTTGGTCTCATGATCTTTGTTTGAAAAATCCAAAATACTGTGAGGATAAAAACGACAGTAATATCCCAAAATTTATCCAAGAACGGGCATGGACTTCTCCAATTTGGTTAGAAAATTCTCAGGATATTTGACACACTCTTTAAAAACATGTTCCATTAGGTTATGAATAAATTAGCACTTCAATTATTTCTGGTCTTAGCCTTTATCCCTATAGCTATATTAATCAGCTCAATCATTATCACTTTGGCTCCACTTTATTGCTGGGGTCTTGCAATTAATGCTTATCGTTTTAATAACACCAAAGAACTATATTTTTGGTTAGCAATGGGAGTAGTGGCATTTTTCCTAGCTTTATTTGTGCTGGGAGTTTTGTAGATGTTAAAAGCGAGTATTCTTTTTTCAGCAGCCTGCTTGTTCGCAATTGGCTCTTATGTGATGTTTAAGCCTGACTTAAGTGATTTAGGCTTTATTCCTGTGGTTGCAACTAACCCAGAAACTGCGTCTGAATTTAGATCTCTTTTTGCAGGCTCTTTTTTAGCTTATGGCTACTTATTAGTTCGTTATATATATTCTTTTAGCTCCGTTTCTATCGCGCAAACCATCGCGTACATTATGGGCTTTATTGCCATTGGTAGGCTTGTGAGTTTTTTCTATGAGGGCTTGAATTCATTTGGGCTCTTTGTATTTTTTGGCGAAGTATTTCTAGCAATAGTTCTTGTCATGATTCATAGAAAAAGAAAAAATGAAATTCCTTACTCCTAGTTTTTTGTCAATTAGATTAAATCTTCTTAACATTTACTAATTCTGTAATATAATTCTTTCTCTTTCTGGGGATGTGGTGGAACTGGTAGACACGCTTGGCTTAGAACCAAGTGCCGAAAGGCGTGGGGGTTCGACTCCCTCCATCCCTACCAATTGATGTATATTTCAGTCACCTTTGTTATTATTA
>Ga0129345_1000521_pt1 | contig 14044 bp, 18 predicted proteins | sample CPBDNA_FD_94425 | JGI IMG/M metagenome (GOLD analysis project Ga0129345, IMG submission 94425) | Freshwater to marine salinity gradient microbial communities from Chesapeake Bay, USA - CPBay_Sum_20_0.8_DNA | ecosystem: Environmental > Aquatic > Marine > Coastal | place: USA: Chesapeake Bay...
CAGATCTCGGAAACAATTCTTTCTAGGTCTTCTGAATGAATGACTGTTTCGCCAGAAGCGTTGAAGTTGCACTCTAACTCCTGTGCAATCTGTCTGCGAGACATGTTTCTTGTCTCTTTCTCAAACCACTCTTGGTCTCGATCGGGGTGAACGCTCCAAGGAAGGTTTACTGGATGAAAGTCGTTTACATTTTGTTCTGCCTCAATATAAGTTTTGTGGAACCAGTTGCCAACACCGTTTGGTGTGGAGAGGGCGATGCAGCGACCACCAGTAGATAGGGTAGGATAAAGACCTGTCCACAGGTCTTCTAGGCCCTCTACGTGAGCGGCCTCGTCAATAACTAGGAGTGAGAGGGCTTCGGAACGACCGGCGTCCCCAGAGGTCGATGCAGCCTTTACCTCGGAGCCGTTTGTAAGAACAAAAGACGTTCGGTTGTCGATCTTGATCTGTGCGATGCGAAGCCAAGGGGGAACATTTTGCATAATGTTCTTTACCTTCTTTACAAGGTTGGCTGCGGTTGCGAACTTTGTCGCAATAACCAAGACATTCTTGTCTCTGTGGAACAACATAAGCCAGACAATGTAGGCCGCCGTAATAGTGGAGATGCCTAACTGCCTGGCTTTTAGAATAACTGTGAAGCGATAGTCGTTGAAATCAACAAGCAAATCATCCTGAAAAGGGTAAGTCTTAAAAGGAATAAGACCCTTTAGAGGGTGAGAGATGCGAGCGTAGTTATTGATAAAATAAGAGGGATCCTTGCCACACTTGACAATCTCCCTCATTGTCTCCTTTTTGGATAAGCGAGGCATTAGTCCTTACGCTTGTCGTTTGGAGCCCTTCCTTCGCCGCCTAGTTCTAGGAACTTACGGAAGTTATCTTCTAGGCGGTCGCTGGAAGCAGCATTCACTTCCTCTGCGTCAATGCCGCCGATCTTGAACATCTTGTCAGCCGTAACAAAGGAACGAACGCGGGAAGTGTTCTGGGCTAGAACCTTGACCTCGCCTTCTGGTGTGAGGCTTAGAGTTTCGCCAGTGATCTTCTTGTACTCCTTCTTTAGGAAAGAAGCAACGTCTGTAATCATCTGGTCAATCTCGCCCTCGATGTCAGAACCGTAGATGTCCTTTAGCATGATCTCTGCGTGGTAGGTGATCATTAAGCGGTTGCCGTGGAACTTGACGCCAAAGCCGTCCATAACGCGCTTGTCAATAAGCGGGTTGCCTTCCTCTCGCTTGAGTCCGATCTTTACCGGCTCTCCATTTTCGTCGTGGGCACCGTCATAAGCACGGGTCATTGCCTGTGAAATGCCTCTGACTATTTCGTAAGTTGTCGCCATTTAGTATCTCCTCAAGTTTGGTTTGGCCGCCAGCCCGAGAGCCAACGCTCTTCTCGGCCGCCTTCTATCCATTTCATGTAACAATTATAGCAGCAATCAAATTTGTTCATAAAAACATCGTCCCTTATTTTAAAGGAGTATGTTTTACAAACGGGACAAACCCTTTTAGTAGTTTCTCTATTAAGTAGTTTTTTGGAGACTAAAAAGCCGTCTTGCTCTACTTTCTCATCCTTTTCTTCGGACGCATACTCTTTTTCCGCCATCTCTTTAATCTGCTTTTTGTAAGACTCTTCTTTTTCGTCATTCCAATACTTCCTTGGGTTTTCGATGGCCTCTTTTCCATATTTCTTCGCAATAGCGTTCTCAAACCTTGCTATGTCGTTTAGATCAAGTTTCTTTCCCATCATCTACTCGCTAAGTGGTAAGTGCCGAAACCAACACCAAAACCGATCGCAACGCTTGTGGCGATGACGACCGGGATGTTTAGTTTCTTGTTCTTTTTGATTATGTCCCTGAGGGTTTCTATCTCTTCATCCCTCGTGTCGATCTCTATCAAATAACGCTCTTCTAGACCCTGCTTTTCTATTTGTAGATTCTCAACCTCTAAACGGTGGTCTAATAACATCTTGTCCTTTTCAAAAGAGCAAGCACTGTTTAATTCAACGGCGATGAACTCGCTGAAAGTTAAGATCTTTGCCATTGCATTGTCATCAAAGCAGGTCGCGTCAAACTTGACAACCCCGTTCTTTGGGACAAGCGAAAACTTACCATCGTCAGCGTGAGCGACTGATGGATAAAGAAGGGCGAAAAGGAATAGAAGCCTACTCCACATGCTCAAAACCAAACTGCGTTTCGATCTTTAGAATAAAGCCCTCTGGATCATTTCTACGCATCTTTACAAGCTCAACCTTTCTTTCGGTCTTTCTGTTTTCCAACTCTTCGATGAAGTCCATGCGCTCGGATTCTAGGATAAAAAGTTGCTTTTTGTAGTCGGCTAACGCCTCGTCCTTTTTGAGGGCTTCTAACTCATAACTTTCTTTTAGACCGTCGATCCTTTCCTCAAGGCTCTTGGTGGATGCCTCATAAGCCCTGACAAGACCTCTATGATCTTGCCACCAAAAGAAGGAAACGACGAAAAGGAGAATAGCAAGCGCCATCTCCTTCCAGTGATTCTTAACGAAGTCTAGGATCATCAGACACCCTTCATCTTAACAACGGCGTCAATAACTGACTGACCACCGATGTAAAGTGCCGAGATCATAACCCAGTCTCCACTTGTAAGGAAGCCTCCAGCCGCGAGACCGGTTGCTACGCCCCACACAAGCAACTTGCGTGAAACGACCTTTTCTAGACCCTTGTCTATTGCTCCTTTAATAGCCATGCTCATTGTTCCTCCTATTGGTTCAAAGCTTTGGCCCAAACAAAGACATAGGAGTCGTCATGCTAGACGAAAAATCACCACCGCGTGGGCCTCGCTGCGGCCTCGCCTTACTTGACTGCCCCTTGGCCTGTCTTTTTTGAATTTTACTAAACACTTCTAACACCTTATCGTGAGCAGCAGTGAGTTCTTGCTCAACATAATTAAGGCCAACCTTTCTACCTAAACTCTTCATAAGCCCGCCAAAGAGGCTACTGATGTCAAAATTGTTAAGATATTCTACAAGTTCATCAATAGCCTCTTGAGGCATCGAGTCCCCTGCGTCAAAGCCATACTTTCCATAAACGGCTGAATATTCTGGATCCTTGGAGGTTATCATATCTGCCAAGAGTAACGACAAACCTTTAACACTGATTCCAAGATCTTTCAATGCTGTGCTTCCGCGCATGCCGCCAGCAACGGCGTGAGCGTATTTTTCTATAATTTGATTATCAAGTTCTTCAAGTAAGACTTGTTCCCCCATTACGGCTTCAAGTTCTTCCTTGATGATGCTTCTTAACTGTGTCTTTGTGATTTTCATAATGTATGTTCCTTGTTTGGTTTTAGTTAGCCTTTTGGGCGATTTATTCAAGTTTGTGTTCTTCTATTGTTTTAGAAATCTGCCAAGATCAAGCACAACATCAATGACGCCTTGCTGCGCGAGAACGACAAGAGCATCCATTGGTGTCATTCCGGCATCAGTAAGGATCTCATCGATCTCGGCTCGGACTTCATCTTCTGTGCCTGTTGCGGATTGTCTTATTTCACTTGTGAGTTCTTCCTTGATGATGTTTCTTAACTGTGCCTTTGTGATTTTCATAATTAAAGGTCTCCTTCTCACAATAAATAGTTATTGGTTTATGAAAGCGTAATCGTTTTTTCTAGTTATGTCAAGGGTCATGTCTGCTATGTCCTTGAGAGAGTCAAGGTGAGAAATAAGAAGAGTTGTTTTAAAGTAGCCCTTGATCATGTCTAGTAGTTGGGTAAAGGACTGAAGGTGGTCTTCGTCCAGTGCCGTCCCTGGTTCGTCCAAAACCATAATGTCGCTGGTTGGAAGGTTGGAAACGGAGAGGAAAGCAAGGCGAATAGCCATAGCAGCCATCGTCTTTTCAGCGCCTGATGCCATAGAAAGAGGGCGTGGCTCGTGGGCTGGGTGCTTGATCAAGATCTCCAACTTGTTTCCGTTCTCCTCAAACAAGACCTCAAAGTTTGTTAGGTTCGCCAAGACCTTTGCGATTTCTTGGTTGATGACGGGCAACTTCTTTTTGATCACATCGTAAGCAATGCCGTTTGGATGCATGCAGCGCATGTAAAGGTCATAAGCCGAGAACTGCTCGCGGAGATCAACGAACTCCTGCTTTTGCTCTTTGATGTTTTCTACCTTTTGCTCCAAAGAACCGACCTTGCGGTTGAGGTTGTTGATCGTTGTCTTGCAACCGTTCAGTTCCCTTGTCCTGCCGGAAATAAGCGAGCCAACGGTCTTTTGCTCTGTAATGAGGGCTTCCAAGTTTTCAATGGCCTCCCTGTTCTCTTCATAAGCCGTTTCCTTTGCCATGAGAGCAGTTAGTTCGTTGGCAAGGCGGTTTATGAGGTTTTGATTGCGAGCAATAGAAAGTTCGGTCTTTGTTATTTCCTGCGAGGTGTTGCCTTTCTTCATTAGAAGGGCAGCGTGCTGATCGATCTTCTTGGTTGTTTCTGGGAGATCTAGACCTTTCAGTTCGGTTGTGAAGACATGGATCTTTTCCTCAACATTAGGCTTCTGCTCTTGTGCCTTCTCTGCTTCGTGGAGACACTTGCAACCACGGAGGAAGCCAGGATCGCTTAGGGAAGAGACCTTTTCTTCAAGGATGGTTAGGTCTTTTTGGAGACCGTTGAGGGTCAAAGTGATCTTGTTTGCCTCTGCCTTCTTGCTCTTTAGGTTGTCAATGTCATAGTTCTCAATGAACTCGGTGATCTTTGCGAGCAAAGCCTTCTTGTCTTTCAGTGCCTTTTTGTTGCCCTCAAGGTTCTTTTGTGCTGTCGTTAGACCAACTCGCCTTTGGCGAATGTCTGCCTTGACCTTCGCAATGTCGATCATCTCTGTTGGGATAGAGTCTATTTTTCCATCAACCTCGCCCTTCTGCTTTTGGAGGTCAGCGATGACGCCTTCGATCTCCTGACAAGTGCGGGTCTGGGCGTCCAACTTGGCTTCTGCGAGGCGCAGTTCTTTCTTTGCCTCCTCCAACTCGGTGTCGTATTCCCTGCCCTCCAAGCGACGAAGGGCGCCCTTCATGTCTGCCGCTTCTTCCTTAGCCAAGCGGAACTTCTTTTCAAAGATCTCCAAGTCCAAGAACTTCGCAAGGATCTCTTTCCTTTTTGTGCTGCCTTCCCTAATAAAGGAAAGACTGTCCAACTGGCTAGACAAACTAGTAAGAAGAAAGTCATCAATGGTTCCGAAGACTTTTCTGATGTTTTTGTCCGTGTCGTTTCTTGTGAGTCCATTTAGACTTATCCTTTCGCCGTTTGCGTCGATCTTGTAGAAGTCAAGATCGGTCTTTGCCTCAAGTGTTTCCACGCCCTTGAGACGCTTTGTGTATTTTGTAGAGACGCGACGGACATAATAGGTGTCGTCGCCGATAGAGATGGAAACTTCACCACTTCCTTCGCTCTTGTTCTGATTGATGATGTTGACATTCTTGCGCTCGTTCTTTGATGTGGTGTTGTAGAGCGTGTAGAGCAAAGTGTCAATAACGGAAGACTTGCCTGAATAGTTCTTGCCGAAGATGCCAACGGTGCCGTTGAGACGAGAAAAGTCGATCCTGTTGTCTTCACCATAGTTGAAGAGGTTTGACCAAGCAAGTTCGTTGATTCGCCACTTGATGTTCCTTGAGATCTCCTCGTCTTCCTCTGCCTTCTTGGTAAAAGTAGAGTTGAGGTCAAGGACTCTCTTCATTATTTCTTCATCAACTTGGTAGTCAGTAAGATATTCGCGGATCAACTCCTCTTGGATGGCTGGATCTCGCATGTCATCTTGCTGAAGACCTTCCGTTAGTTCCTCAACATTCCCGCGTTCCCCTGCTGCGCGGTTGAGGAAAGTAATGGTGTCGGGCTTGAAACGATGCTTTGCGACCTCAATGGCCTTTCGCATCGTCTCAAGAGACAAGTTGTTATTGGAAACAAGCCGCAAACGCGCACCCTTAGACACTTCCAAGCCTCTTGGCATCCGACCGGTGGGGGTTAGGTTGATCGTGATGAATGGCTTGGGGTTTGCGATTGCGATGTGTTCGCAAGTAAAGTCGTCTTTACTCTGGATATCCCAAAGCAAGAAGCCCTTGTCGTTTGTCTCACCAAAGTTCTGCTGAACAGTGGAGCCCGGATACCTTACCCGACCCTCATCGTCAAGGATCTGGTTTGTTTTATGAATGTCGCCAAGAAGAACATAGTCGTGTCCCTCAAAGATGCTGATGGGATGGTCGCCGTGATCCATCACCCAGCCTGTGTCCGTCTTCACGCCTGAAACAGAGCCGTGGTAAAGGGCAATGTTGATGCGGGAAGGATCGGATGGCTTCACCCAGTTGTCTTCGTCAAAGACAGAAAGAACATTTAGGGCAACATCACCAACAACAACCTCGCCTGCGTTCTTTAGAAGGTGAAGGTTGTTATGTGCCAACGCATTTGCGATGGGCGTGATGGCGTCCTGTCGGTGCTCGTTCTTAAGGTTGCCGTCGTGGTTGCCCAAAATGATGTAGGTTGGGGCAATGTCGGCAAGGTTCTTAAGGAAGTGTGTCGCAAGGTCAAAATATTCTGGCGACAACTGTGTCTTTGTGTGAGCCAAGTCTCCGCAATGGACGATCAGATCGACCTGCTCTTGTCGTAGGCGGTCAAAGATCTGGTCAAAGATGGCTCGGTACTCTTTGTGGTACTTGTAGTTGCGGATATGGGTGTCCGCGATATGTGCGATTTTCAAAAGTCTAACCCCTCAGACTATTATAATGTAGCACGAGGGGCCGAACTTGTCAAGTGTTTTCTTCACCCTCTGGCTTGCCGCCCTTAAGATAACTTACTGCCTGCCTTAGCTGGTCCGCAGCAAAAGCGGTGGCAGCAGTAGCAGCGGCAGTAGGAGCCATCTTGCCTGCTGCCTGGGCAATGATCTTGGCGGCTTCAATAGTCTCTGGATCGAGCATAGCAAGGATCGCATCAACTTCGCTGCCCTCGCTCATCATATCAAGTTCTTCCTTGATAATCTCTTTTAGTCTGGTCTTTGTTATTTTCACAGTTCTCTACTCCTTTGTGCCGCCTTTGATCTGCGGGCCATTGATGCTTTTTCTTTTCTTTCTGGTTCTGCACTTGCCTGAACCGCTTTTAGTGCTGCATTCACATCGGATGTAAGAGCAGGAGAAGCAGCGACGACGCCCTTAACGTATCTAAATAAATCTTTTCTTATTTGACGAGGATCTACACCGGGGTCTCTTTGGACCATGCGACGCACAGTAGGATTAGTGATTTGAGATATGAACTTGTCCATAATTCTCTCAATATCTCTAGAGATCTCTGGGGATAGCTCCTTAGCGGCTTTACGAACAATAGCAAGTTCTTTGGACCTCTTACCCTTGTTCTTTTCAACGACTTCAAGGATCTCAAAATACTTTTCTATCTTATCTCGCAACACCACATCAGTCTTAATAGTTTCGTAAAGAAGAACTAACTCATTAGGCACCTGTGCTTGAAGCTCTTTCCACTCTGCTTTTCTCTTTTGCGCGGCGAGGTGTCTCTGCACAAGCAAAGAGCCAACCCCAGTCAACCCGGCAAGAATAACGGCAAGAGGAATAGAGATGGCGCCCATATCCTCGTTTAGATCGGAGCCAGAAACCTCAACTGGCTCGTTCAGCAGATCATCAATGCCAAGATTCTCGTCCCCGCCCATGACGGCTTCAAGTTCTTCCTTGATGATCTCTTTTAGTCTGGCCTTTGTTATTTTCATTTGCCTCTCCTTGCCTTGCTGGCTTCAACAGCGCCCAACTGAGCGAGGGCGGCTTTCTTTGTTTTGTGCGGCTTCTTTGAAAGACGCTTGCCTGACTTGGAGGTCACGAAATAGCCTCCGTCGGCCTTTTCTATCTTTTCGTCAATGACTTCCTCTTCCATCATTTCACCGGAAACAAGAAAATAATCACGGCACTTGTTTAGATAGTCAGCAGCAAGTGTTACCTTGCCCATCCACCAAGAAGGAAGATCGCCCTGGTGGGACTGAAGACCTTGTAGGATCTCGGTGGCGTCCTCAATAGAGGTCTTTAGTTTTCTGACTGCCGAAGAAATGTCTTCGTGCCCGTCTTCTTGTAGAGTTTCTATCTCTTCCTTGATGATCTGACGGAGTTGTGTCTTTGTTATTTTCATGATTAAGCCAACTCTTGCATCTTGTCCGCAGTCCACTGCATCAATTCTGGCTTGGACTGCCTTATTCTTCTGAACTCGGCGCGTGGTAGGCTCTTCAAGGCCTTGAATGACTGGTCCCATAACTCCATGGCTCGCTCAGGCGTTATGCCCTCGTTGCCTGGCTTGTTCAAGAATGTGTGCATGAACTTTCCGGGCATGAACATTCCACGGGACTCCGGAGGAACATTTTCAAGTCCTAGGCTTGAAATTTCAGCATGCGTCTGCGGCGTAGGGGTTTTTCTTGAGAAACGATCGGCCATATCATCGACAACCCAATCCACAAGGTCCATTATTTTGGCAAACTTGCGCATGCGCTCGTCTCTGGGCATTGCTTGCGCTGCTTTGTTTAGGTTGCTGTATGACTTTTGAAGTTGCTGGTACAACTGAAGGGAACCAAACTTCTCAGCCAACTCTGGATACCTCTGTACGAACTCATCGATATATGTCTTAGGACCATAAATCTCATCCATACCGGACTGGAATGCACCCTCTGGGAAGTCAGCAGACAGTGCGTCCGCCATTTCCGCACCGGTAACGCCTATTTGCTCGGCAAGAACCTTGCTTAGCTCTTCCTTAATGATCCTGCGGATCTGTGTCTTTGTGATCTTCATAGTTTTATTCCTTTAGAAGCCTGGCAAATGCTTCGCTCTAAATTCGCCCTCGGGCATGTTCATCCAGTCTTGCGCAAATGCGATCTGATCTACTGCAACAGCATTTATAAGCGCTTGGAAAAGTTCTGGGTTCCCACCTTGGATTTCCTCAATAGGAACATCGCTGCGGGCCTTTGTTCCAATAAGGAAGCCAAGAACCATGCCATAGACACCTATTGCCATTTCTTTATCCGTAAGAGTAAGACCGGCTGGTTCGTCCTTTTTAAGAGGGACAACCTCACCTTCGCCTTCACCGGAAGTGCCAGGGCTTACCCTGTCTCCTGGGAAGTCAAGGACATCGGCTTCTGACAACTCTTCCTTGATGATCTGGCGAAGTTGTGTCTTTGTGATCTTCATAAACCTTTCTCCTCGGCGCTTCCTTTAGATCGAAAGCAGTTTCTCCAATAAATAGTTATCTTTTCCATTAAAAGATGCATTTTCCTTGCGAACCTTGAACTCGTCTTTAGGCATCGCTCCAACATCTTCAAAGCCAGTCGTATCAATAGCATAGGTTTCTATTCCGTAATAAGAAAGGATGCGAGCGATCGATCGGCTCTTCCTTTGGGCGTCAGCGTCAAGAGCCAATAGAACCCTTGCGTTATTTTTAACAAGGGCCTCAAAAACAACAGAGCCCTCACGAAGTGTGGATCCAAGTAGAGGAATAGCATTGCCAGCCTTTATCGCGTCGAAAACGCCTTCTACAATAACTATTTCCTCGTCCCAGTTTAGGTAAAGTTCGTTGAAAATAATGTCTCGGCTAACTGGAGGGTTCTTGTAGCGGGGCCACTCAAAGCCCCAAGAGCGAGCAACATAGTAGTCAACCCACCCGTCCTTATTGAAAGACGGGATGATGACTCTTCCAGCAAACTCACCTTCGGCGCAATAACCGATCTTCCACCGCATAATGTCGTCACGGGTGATGCCTCGTTCTCTAAGGTAGCGTAGAGCGGCGAAATGGCCCTTGTGGGTCGTCTTGCCTGTTAAAGAGACGAACTCCTTGGGCAAATCGATGCGTTGCTCCACGGGCTTGTCAGGGGGCGAGAAGAGGTCTTCATAAGAAGACACATCAACAGTCGTCTCAAACTTCTTCCAATGCTCACGGTCTTTGCTTGAGCCAAATTTGTTAACAATGTAGCCAAGACTGGAGCCGGACTTATCACAGATCCAACACTTGAAGACGCCCTTGTCAACATTGACGGACAACTTCTTCTTGTGGTGGTTGCAGAAAGGGCAATGAAAAAGCAGTTCTTTACCGGATGAATAGTTCCGACCAAGAACCGACTTTATGATTTTCTCTTTTTCCTCTCGCATATAACCCCCGCTTTGGCAACAACAAGTGAGTCTGCTCGGTCGTAGGACTCTGGCTTTGGGTTGCCCTGTCTAGTATATTCTATGCTGAACTGGGGCTCGGAGTCAAGGAGAAATTTTAGGACGACTGGTTTAGCCTTTTCGCCCCTGGGTATTTTGATCCCACAAAGTTTCCTGGCAGACGTAGCCGCGATGTATTCTGGCTTAATCTGTAGTTGATCAAAAACAAGCCAAGACACGATGCCGTTAAAACGAGCAAGAGTTGAAATTGTTTTCGCAGAAGAGAAACCTGAACGGAACGATTGTAGCGACTGTTCAATATATACTGATTCAATCTCGCTTCCATATTTCTTAAAAATCTCATCTAAACCCTCTTGTACGAATCTTGCTTTGTCAAAGAAGTCTTTGAACTTTCTTGTATCCCAAGCACCATTGAGGACTACTTCATCTTCATTCAACAAAGTGTAGCCCGTGATGCTTGTTGAAATGTCTAATCCTAAAAGCATACTATTACATATCAAGCTTTAACTTGAATGTCAAGTCTCGATCTTCAAGTTTCTTCACTGGCTTTGCAATAGAGGCGATGCCAATAAGTTTCTTGTCTTCGTCATAAATGCCGATCTTGGTGATGTATGTTGTCTTTTTGAGCGAGCCAGTTGGATCTGTGTAAGAGGAGGAGTGGATGTTTTTGATGGTTAACGGCTGTTCTTTGTAGAAGTTGGAGCCTGTGGTTGGGTGGTAAGGGATCTGGCCGTGTTCAATGTAGGTTGGGTTGTTTGTAAAATTCAGCTCGCCTCGGTTAGCGTTTGCCAACATCGTGACCGTTGGGATCTTGTTTGTTCCAGCGAAGTTGAGTGAGTAGGAGGCAGAAGAGTTGGAAACAGACGCGCTGTAAAAAGAGTTTGCACCGAGAGCAAAGTGTTTCCAAGAGATGTCAGATACTATGTCTGTTCCCAAGTAGTTTCTGTCTTCTAGTTCAAGCGTAGCGTCCAAAGCCCAGGATCCGGTTAGAAGAATAAGCCCTTCGTTGTAAAGAACAACGCCTGCGATCTGGTCGTCATTGGCCGCAGCGTAGGTGCCTGACTCTTGGACGAGGGCGCCATTGTAGAACTTGTCCGTTAGTCTTGCCGCAAGTGTGCCGGTGATGTAGAGGTCAAGGGCAACAGAGCCCTTTTTGATCTCAGATCCATAGAAAATAGAAGGAATGTCAATAAGATTGACGACATCCGTAGCACCAGAGGCAAAGATGTAATGTTGTCCCAAACGGGCAGCATAGTCAAGTGAATTCTTTATGGCGCTTCCTGTTAAGTTAGAGCCAAAGAAACCGTCTCCCGAGTCGTAGAAAGTGCGGACGATGGACGCAGACATTTGATAACTTCCTGTTATCACATCTCCGTCAGAATAGTCGTGGACAAAGTTTCTTCGCTTTATGGTTTTGAAAGCAACCTTGTCAAAGCCCTTGTAGACGAATGGGTAAATAAGCCCTGTGTCGTCCACGTTCTCGCCTGAAATAGAAGACGAGCCGCCGATGAAGCGGCCTGTTGACGCAGCAACACGGTCAACATTCATTTCGTAAAGACTGACATGACCAGTCGGAACACCGCCGACATTGCTTACATTAGCGCCGGGTTCCGTTGCCTTGTCATTGTAATAAATCTTGCCGTTGTAAACGAAGAAGGAACTACTTGGGTGTGCCTTTATCTGGTTGTAAAAAACATCACCCGCCCCAAACTTGTAGAGAGGCATCGTAGCACCCCCTTAGTAGTCTAGCCTTACGCGAAGTGTAATCTCGTTTGTTGGATCCTTGCGAAGCGGCTCGGAAAGTTTGGCAACAGCAAGAAGTTCGTTGTCTGCGGAATAAAGACCAACCGTCGTAATGTAAGAAACAGGAGCGTCCTCTGAACGAGTCTTGACGCGGATCTTGCTTCCACTTAGGTAGGTCGGGTTGGAACTGTAATTGAAGTCACTGTGGCTTGCGCGGCAGAAGTAGATAGTTGAGTTTAGTTCGGTCGTGTTGTTGAATGAGACGTTGTAAACTCGGTTTAGAATGCCGGCCGAGAAGGTGTCAAGCGTTGAGCCTGTGATGGCATCAAAACCAGTTTGACCAAAAGTTGACCCAAGTGACAAGTCACCGGGGCCACCACTTCCGAAAGCTAATAGGGCGCCCCCTCTGTTGGTGGAATTTAGAAGAGAAGCCGATACAACAGCAATACCTGCTTGATAATAGACTAGCCCAATTGCTGGCATAGTTGATGCATTGCCAAGTGTTTCGGCGTCGAACACTCTTGTTGCTGTGCCGAGAGCAGAAGATGTTCCATAAAGAACGCCGTACTCGCCGGCTGGTGAATCAACATAATATCCGTTAGAACCGGAATAGTCAATAAGTTGTCCACGAATAGTGTGCGTTGTGCCGTCTTGTGCGAAAGAAGAGGACATACCAAACTCAAGTGTTACAGAACCCTTCTTAATCTCGTCTTTGGAAAGGAGGCGAGCAAATGGAACAAAGAAGCAGTCGTTCATTACCGTGCCGTCAGTTGGCATCGTGAACTGTTTGATGCTGCCTGTGTCGTCGTAGCCGACAAGATACTGGGCCATCTGGTTGTAGAGATTAATCTTCTTGGCGTTCTGCGTGTTGCTTGCGCCAGAAAGGGCAGAGGCGTTGGCGTATCCAGCGGTGATGTCGAAGATGTGGTTAGCAGAAGAGGATAGGTAAGGGTAGTCGTAGACACTCTTGAACATTCCGTGACCGTAGGTCTTGATGTTTCCGTCGCTTGCGTAAGTTCCAGAAACGATAGAACCAGTGATCGGAATAGCCTCGTGAAGAAGCGTTCTTGTGTTTGCTAGGTCGTTGCTTAAGAAATTCTTAAATGTTGTAGCCATTATGTTATCCTATCCTTTATACTTTCTTGACGAACTTGACCGGAATGTCGATACGATAACCAGTATTCACGCCGGTTACGCGAATAGTGGACTTGATTGTCTTGAAACTTACTCCAGCAGCGTCAGACTTTGTGGGAGAAATTGTTTCTGTTGTGCCAATTGTGTCGAAGAGATAGTCACTCGTGTTCAACTCAAGTGAAGACTGAACCTTGAAGACGAGTTTTGTACCTCTCGGACCCTTGATAGAGCCAGCGGAAGTGTTCTCGCTGGTGTCCTGAATGTCCATTACGAACTCGTTGTCGGTGCCCCTTGAGAGGTAGTAAGTGGCGATTGAGTCGTCATCAACAAAGGAGACAGAAGCCTTGACACCATCTGTGCGCTCGACGATGCTTCCAAGGCGGTTGTCGATCTCGATGGCATACTGTGTCTCAAGTAACAGCGGATCTAGAGCACGAGCAGGCGAAATCTCGGTAGTGTCTAGTCCCTGGTCGAGGCGAATGCGGTTGCCAGAGCGGGTTGGTGTCTCTCCCATAAGAACACCGTCGATAGAAACGCCAGTGTTGTCAGTAAACAACTCGTCCTCTGACTCGGTGTCAACGGCAATAAGGAAGTCGCCCGTAGAGTGCTTCGCAGTAGATGAGTCGAATGTCGTATTCAACTTGACGACCGGAAGGTAAAGCAGGTTGTTTCTTGGGATAGAGATGAGGCGGGACTTCATAGAGGCAGCGTTGTCGGTGAATGCCTCTAGAACTGGTGTTTGTAGCACCTCTAGGTCGTAGTAAGCAGAACCTCTGCTATCGTCCTTGTTGTAGATCTCGTAGTTGATCTCGTCATCGCCAAGGGCAAACTTTACGATCTTAAAACTTCCGTCGCCCTTTGCTAATCTCATACGACCAGTATCGGTCAAAACAGCGTCTAAGATAATGTCGCCTGAATTATCTAGGAATCCCATTCGTTGTCTCCTGAAGGTTTCACTAATAAATAGTGTAATGAAAATGTTTTATGCTATTCTGTCTCGCCTCGAATCCGTTTTGTTTTGAAAGAAAC
>Ga0129345_1000523_pt1 | contig 14015 bp, 7 predicted proteins | sample CPBDNA_FD_94425 | JGI IMG/M metagenome (GOLD analysis project Ga0129345, IMG submission 94425) | Freshwater to marine salinity gradient microbial communities from Chesapeake Bay, USA - CPBay_Sum_20_0.8_DNA | ecosystem: Environmental > Aquatic > Marine > Coastal | place: USA: Chesapeake Bay...
CTTGGTTTCGGTCCTGGTAACTACTCAACTGGTCTACCTGCTAGACAGGAGATTGTTCTCACCCCAACTCAAGACTTCTATGCACAGTCTAAGAAGCAAGATGGTGGTCTCGTCTTCTACACTGGTCTAAACTCCAACGGTGACCTTTACATCGGTAACCGTAAGATTGACGCTATCACTGGTGAGGAAGAGTTCCTAGAGTCTGCATCACTACAAGATTCTGAGGATGATGTAGAAGATATCGGTAACCTCGTTACTACCTTTGATACTCCTGTTACATTCAACGAATATATCACAGTCAATGGTGGTGATGATCAGGATCGCCCAAGTACATTCAACTCTCCAGTTGTCATCAACGTTCTTGGTAGAGTAAGAGATTATGCTCTGAGTGTAATTTCTAACGTATCTCCTAGTGACGGAGATGATGCAACTCTTGACAAGACCGCTCAGTTCCTTAACCAAGATACTGGTGGTGACATTGTTATCGCAAGAAACAGAGTTGCTGCTTCTATCTTCCAGTTTAACCCACGTGGTTCAAATGGTGCTGCACAAGGTTACAAGATTCAAAACCATGCAGTGTCAAATATTGGATCAAACATTACTCCTAATCAGTCTGGTCTATATGGAGTTGCAACTGGTGGAACTGCGCTAAATTCTACTCAAAATGTTCTTTACGGATCAAACGTACCACTATCTGGAGATATTCTCCTGAAGGGTTCTGAAGTTGGTCAAACTGGATCTCTTGGTTGGATCTATGCTAACTTCTATGAGAATGTTCCTAATGCGAACATTGCTAACCTGTCAATGAATGGCAGCACTGTCATTACTATCAACTGGTCTAACAACCTATCTAACGAACAGATTGGTCTAACCAGTGGATCACAAATCAGAATCTCCAACTTCAGTGATGGAGCATTCAACGGTCTATGGCAGATCATTGCAAGTACATTCAACCCAGCTTCTACTTCTTGTGAGATTGCAATCCTTGAGAATAGAGGAAACGTAGATAACGACAACCCAAGACTTTGGTCAACTGAAGTAGCACTTGGTAGTGGAGTATTGATGGAATTCTCTAGTTCTTCTTGGAAGGAACTGGGAGTTATTGGAGCAGAGACACTAAGAACTGATACTGATTCAATCGGTGACTACAAACTTGGCATCAACACTATAGCAAGGTCTGAACATTCTGCATATGCAAACGCATTTGTAGATGTTAATACTGATCCTCGTGCAAACCTTGACGTTGTTGGTAACGCATTCATTAGTGGCAAGAAAGTTTCTGACTACTTAGATCATTCGGTATTCGCAAATAGAACTGAAGTTGCACAAGATAATGCATTCCTGGTTGGTGGCGACAGTGCAACTCCAAACAATGAAGCAACACTAAGAGTTGCAACTACAAATGGTGGTCGCGTTGGTATCAACGTAACCAATGCCGAACTAGACAGAGTTCTAGTTGTTGATGGTCTATCCAGATTCACAGATGATGCTAGATTCCAACAGGACATTGAAGTTCATGGTGGCGGTGGTGCTAACACTGCTGAAATCAGAACTGATATCACAACAGGAACATTTAATCTAGTTGATGATGCTACGTTCACTGGTACTCTCAACATCGGTAGTGAAGTAACAACTCTGAATGTTCTGAATGACAGAACTGATGATCAGTTCATGTACTTCGCAAACGCATCTGAGCATAGCAATATCTGGATTGGTAACACACCAGACACAGCAACCAACATTTCTAAAGTAACTATTGGTGGTGCTTATAATAACAACGAATCTCTGTCGTTCGTTCAGGTTGATACTAAGGCATTCAAAACTTCTGGTGATTTCCAACTAGGAACTAGAAGAGGACTTACAGATACTGTTAGGTTGTCTTCTACCTCGGGAACAGTTGAATTCTTCTCTGGTAACAGTAACACCTCTGTTTTAGACTTTGCTACTAACGCATCTCAGATTACCATTGGTGGTCAGGGTGGCGAAACCAGAGTTAGAAACAACTTGGTTGTTGATTCTACCCTAAGAGTTAATTCTGACATCACTCTCTGTGGTGGATTTGCTTCATACTCATTCACTGCTTTCAGAGCACAGATGGGTTCACCAGCATTTGAACATGCTACTGGTGACCTTGGTAATAACATCTTCAACTCTAACGTTGACATCGTTGATGTTCTACGAGTTGATACAACCAGTGATGTATACAACGCTCTTGATACTGCTGGTTCTGGTGAATGGGGAAGCACCGACTATCAGGAAATAATCACTCAGATTCCTGGAACTGTTGAACCAACTGAACTTCCTGCTCTAACTGGTAAGCAATACTACTTACCACTGAAGTACAGTCCATATGATTCAAGTGGAGTTCAATACTTCAATGAGAATGATATCCTACTACTTGATACCCCAGCAACTGGAAGCAAGCATCCAGAATTCTTGAGAGTTGTTTCTCTACCAAGAATCAGCACTGCTCCATATTATATTGTTGTTGAAAGACAACCATTCGGTACATTTACAGCAATCAGATCTGATCATACTGACACCGCTGCAATCTACAAGTGTATCGTACAGTTTGATGCTACATGGACAACATCCCTAATTGATGGTACTGGAACCAGTGCTGATAAAGAAAATGTCTATCTATCACAGTTTGGTGGATCTCTAGATGTTAATGATTATCTAATCCTTGACAGAGAAGATGGCACTCCTGCTGGAGATGGTGTTGATGATCAGGGTGAGGTATTCAAAATTGATACCGTTCTTGATCAGGTTGCTAAGAAGTTCATGATCAAGAATGGTTGTGATACTGCTAGCGAAGAAACCGTATTTGAAATTGATTCAACCAACGGTAACACTATAATCAATTCAACAACCACTACGATTTCTGGAACTCTAAATCTCAATGGTGTTTGTGGAGATACTACTGGTGAATATCCAAGTCCAGATCCAACTGCTGATGATCACTTAACCATCAGTAACGGTAATGGTCCCGTCTGGGATGTCAACATGTGTAATGGTGACATGAGTGTTGGAACCACTGTTGGTACTGTATTTGCAGTTGGTGGATACTGGAACGGAACACCACTTCAACATACTGCAGAGACAAGTGTTGTTCATGGATATAGATTTGATAAGCAAACACTAAACGCACAAACTGGTCCTGTTACAACTGTCACTTCTGGATTTGTAGTTGACGATTGGGACATTCCAGTTGATGATATCACTGCATTCCAGAATGGTGACCTAGTTCTTATCTACAGTGGAACAACTCAGGGTGAGATCATCCTCATCACTGACGATCCATTTATAAGCAACGGACAAGGTTATCTACCAACAATTTACAATGCACAATATCCAGCATCTATCTATCCAGATGGTGGTAGAGGTGCTGAAGGAAGTGGTAAGCAAAATTGGAACGCTGGTGCAATTGCCATTAAGATTAGAAAGTATGGATATACGACAACAATCGTTGACAATATCCCTTCATCTAATAGAACAATTGTTGAGTCTCCAAACACCAATCCAAACAAGATTCGTGTAAAACTTAAAGATTCTAGATTAGTCGGTAATAAACTAGATACCTCACACTTCTTCAGAATTGTAAGTGGCAGTTCTCAGGAATGGTTCTGGGCAGATTCTATTGATGGCAATAACTCATCATATGGTGTCCGTCTTGCTAAGGGAACCCAGTCTGCTGCTCAGGCAGTCACTGGAGAAATCACACACTTCTTTGGTGGTGGTTCAACTGACATCTTTGATGAAGTCAACATTTATGGTGGTGAATTTAGAATCTGGGGTTCTGACGGCGAAACTCTACTGTTCAACCTATCAAACGATGATGATCACCCAGCTGACGGTGCAGTTCTTGATCCTAAGACTGGTAAGAATGGTCTATGGATTAAAGGAAATGGAACATTCCTTGGCAACTTGATTGTTAGAACAGATACTTGCGAAGCAAACGGTGTTTGTAGCAATGATATTGTATTTGAGGCATTCAATGACACTGGTAGCCTTAACATGGGTGAACAACTTTACGTTAAGGGTAAGGTTGTTCCAACTGAAACTGGTGACGCAGACACACCAATCTTCCATATTGATAACCTTGGTGGTGCTGGAACTGGTGGAACTGTTGGTCCAAGAGACTTCAAGATCTATCAGGATGGTTCAATTGACTCCTTCGGCATTAGTCGTTACTTCACCAGAAATGGTGGACGTAGATATACATATGTTGAGCAGTCTCTAACAGGTGTTGGTCAAACACAATCAAATCCACTACAACCAAATAACAACTATCTCTTAAATAACCCCTCAGGAACCAACATGGTTCTATATCTACCAGATTATGCTGAAACTGGTGACATGATTAGATTTGTTGAGGTTAGTGGTAACCTAACATATAATACAAATCTGGTTCTCAGAGCACTAAAAGTTGACAACCAATCAGTTGCAATTCAAGGTGACACTTCTGGTAGTAAGATTCAAGCAGGTAGCGGTCAACTTACAACCGCTTGGGATAGTGGCGAACTAATCGTTCAGACCAGAAACGCATCATTCGGATTGATTTATGTCGGTCCAACTGACGCTGCTGGTGATCCAAATGCATCCTCAATCCCTGCCAACCTCCGTGGTTGGTGGTTAACAGAACTCTGATGACCTATGGCTCAATACTACAACTCAATTAAGACCATGAAAACCGCCCGCATCGGCACTATTATGCCGTGGGGTGGTAATGGATTTGAAGGATTTTCCGCAGACAACATCCCAAAAGGATGGAGAGTTTGTGATGGGAGTGAAGTTGATGCTTTAGATTATCCTGTCTTGGCATCAGAACTGGGAACAACTTATGGCGGGGTTATCTCTGGAGAATTCCCCAACTATAATTTGACGGACAAATTTGTTCTGCCAGATATTTCTAACCGAGCTATGATAGACTTGGAACCAGAATATCTGGCAGATTCAAAATATCAGATGGGACAGGGTGATGTTTTAAATACTGTATTTGATTCTGCTGGCAATAAACTATCCGATTTAATTACTGGATTTGGTACTACCTCTGTTATTAAAACTGTCTATTCTGCCAACGCTGACATTGACTTTGTTCTTCCAACGGGGACAAATTTATCTGGTAAGTTTACCAATATGGAAATTACGGATCCAGATTTTACGACATCTATTACTACTCTTAATAGAAAGTTGGGTATTAACCACACCCCAGGTCATAGTCACCCAGGGACATTCCCATCGGCACAAGCTAATTTCTATGGTCCACAGATCTTTACATCGGCAAACATAGAGGTTAGTGGTAACACACCACACCCAAACTGTTCTCCCATTTCATCATCAAACCACACATGTGCTTTGCTCCCAAGTGACTCTGAAGCACCATCTTGGCAGCAGGGTAGAACACTAATGGCATATTATGGCGATAACACTTATGAGCATACGTTGCCAGTTTGTGATAGATTTTATGATTTTGTAAGTGATGCTGGAAAAGATTATTGGTCTCAAGTTCCTGCTCCAGATTGGCATGATGGAACACCTACAAGGAACAGTCCTGTTGCAGCAACACAGCAAGTAAACTTCTCGGGAACTCAATATACAGATCAATTTCCATATACACCAGCAAAGACACACGCAAACTATGCATGGACTGGTCTATTTCCAAAACCAAATATCTTTGGTAATAGAAGAAATTTCTATGGATTTGATAAAGGAATCTACTTAAACATTGAGGATAACCCTGAAAACCCAGCAAATTATTACACTATTACTGGAGTTCCTATAAGCAATGGAGCCACAGAATTTGATCTGCCACTAGGAACAGATATTAGAACGACCCAGACATCGGCTGATGGAGGATCAACTTGGTATCAATACGATAAAATTCACCCATGGATGTTAGTTGATGGTGAATGTTTTGCTAAGGGAACTTACATTACTGAAATTTCTCGTTCTGGAACTTCTGACGCAAACTATATCTACACAATTACAATTGCATTTCCAACTATTGCATCAGGAACGTTTGATGTTATCTTCCGTGAAGGATCGTATCCAACATCTCTGAGTAATTTTGGTACAAATAACCCAAATGACTCATCGTTTACATCACACAACCATGGATCATTTGATATTGCAATGTCTAGGGGATCTTTAAATCCACCAGCAACATTCCCTCTTAATGATATTAGTATTGGTTCTGTAAGTCCAGATAATCTAAACGATGCTCTAAATATCATTGTGAATACTGATCAGGCATCAATGAACATTGTATATCTTATTAAGGCATACTAATGGCAAAAGTTTACGCATCGGAAAGAGCAAAGTATGGGAATTTGACAGGTCAGATTATTATTTGGCCAGTACAATATAATCCTGACATTAACAATTCCAACAATATTGATAAACTGCCATCTGGTTACTTGAGATGTGACGGTACGGTGTACAATGTCGTTGATTATCCACAACTTGCTGCAGTGTGTGGAGTTGGTGAAACTGGAAAGTTTGTGCGAAGAGACATTGCTGGAGAACCACTACAAACACTGACAGATAATCAATTTGTAGTTCCTGATCTTGGATCAAAATATCCGAAACCAACCGATGGACCAGACGCTGGACAATATAAATCTATTCGTGTTGTGACTCAGGCTGGAAACGAAACAAACAGATCTGGTATTGGTATTGAAGCAACTGCGACTCTAGGTACTTCAATTCAACTCACTTATTCTGGAACTTTCATCGTTCCATCTCAAACAATTGAACTCAAAGGCAAACCAGCGTGGACAATTGGAACACAACTTGGTAAATTAACTGATGCTGAAGTAGTTCCAGACAGTGGAATTCATGGGCACGCACACTTTTTTGCTGGTGTAAGAGCTAGACTAAAAGCAGTTTCTGAACTAGATGCTGCAGCACCAACGACTTACTTAGATCCTCAGGCAGTTGGACAGGTAGCATTTTGGAACGCTTCAACTATTCCAATTGACGATTGGATGGATGCAACAATGGGTCCTGGAACGAGTAATTTCCCAGGAAATAATCAACCACCATGTAGAGCAATGGCATCTAACGCATATGCGCGTGGATATCAGTTCTACTTTGGTGCATTTGCTGGTACATTTGACCCAACAACATATAGTAATGGTTGTTATAATGGTAACGCTCTTCTTGAAGACCAGTGGAGATATAACTGTCTTTTGAATAACAGTTGGAACAATTATCCTATTTCCAGTGGATCATATCAACTCAATGGACTGCAACCAAAAAGTGATTCTGGAACTGTTATTTTTGTTTGCCTTCCCGATCAAACAAACCAATCAATTAACACCAATCAAAATGTTAATGCCACATATGACACTGGAACCGCACCAACTGACTGGAGAGATGTTTCCATGGTTGATATTGTTCCTTTGAACAGTAATCTAAATAGTGGAGACAGTAGAATATATGCTTCTCTGTTTAATGAATTCAGTGAAACTACTGAGTTGTCTCAAGATGGAGATCCAACAAGTCACTCGCACAAATTAACAATCACCAAAGGTGATCACAATTTTGCATTGAAAACGGATCCATTGGAATTATCTCCAGATGCTCTAACTACAACATTGAATTTGTCAGTTGATCAGTCCGCATCTGTTGATAGTGTTTCTTCTCCTTTCATTGTTCTAGAATATCTGATCAAGATCTAACATGGTATCGTCAGCTCCTAACTACAGAAATACTAGACCTTTATTCTATACAGATAAGGGTTCCGATTCCATGGAAATTGGTTCTATCATGACCACTTTCAAGGCAATTGATAATGTATATGACAAATCATACATCCCAGGAAACGGAACATATGCCAGATACATAACACAGTCTGGTGATGCTCAGACGGAGACTAATCCTGAGTATCAGTATCCTGGTTATTTGTATTGTGATGGTGCAGAGTATAATATTTCTGATTTTCCTGCTCTCTATAGAGTAATTGGAAATGCATATGGTGGTGCCTCAAGACCAGAGATTTCTGTTCTTAATGGTGGAAGTGGATACCCAACATCTGGTGTAACTATTACATTTGACAATCCTCCAAATTATGATCCTAATAATCCTGGGGATTTGAAACCAATTGCAGCAAATGTTTCTGTCAGCACTACGGGAGTAATTACAGCGATTACTCCAACAAATTTGGGTTATGGATATGATCCAAACAATCCACCATCGTGGACTCTTAGCGGTGCTGGTAGTGGATCAGGACTTCAGATACAATTAAATTTTAATTTTGCTGGTCAATTGGTTGCTATTTCTCAGCAAAACATTTTTACTTATTATGGAGAAAGTGATCTCGGAACTTTCAATGTTCCAGATTTGAAAGCAAGAAAAATTGTAGGATATGGCAACGTTTACGGTCCTGGAAGTCCCACAACAGGACTACTAACTCTTGGTGTTGGTAACAATTTCAAAGGCGGATCCTGGTTGTTTACCAAAGAATCACAGGGAGGATATTTCTCTCTCGGAAGTTTGACAACGGTTGGATACACCAGCGTTACTGATACAACATCAGTTTCTATTATTGGTACTCAAACCGTTCAGGTTGAGATGCAAAACAAGAGACTGCAGGATGTTCCTCAACACACTCACTTTTTGTATCACACCTCGGCAGGTAGTGATTTGCAGACTTTAGCAGGATTTTCTGGAGATAGATATCTTGCTGAATATACAGATACAAATAAAAGTTTGTATTCTTTCTTCCCAGTTGGTGGTGTCGCATTTGAGCACACACATGCTTTGCTTAAACAACCATTATCAGATCCAACTGTTGCAACGTATGATATTCTTGATTATGTTCCTGGTGCTCCTGGAACTGGTAGCACTAAGTGGGGATATGAAAATGATGGATATTATCTAGCGTCTGGCGCAGCTGGTGCTGGTACATTTGAACTTCTAACATACATTCCAGTCACAGTTTTCAAAACGCTAAGTAGCACTTCTCAAATTGGTGGTAGAACAGTCTTTACTGGTGGTGTTCCAATTGTTGAATATACAGATGTAAACAATTACACTTCCGCTGGAACATATAATATTTCAATCCCAACCACTTGGGAAACTATGCTTATTATTTGTGCTGGTGGTGGTGGAGCTGGTGCAAGCAGTAATGCTAGTGGTGGTAACGGATCAGCAAGTATCGTTCAGATTGATGATGGGTCTGGATTAAAAGTTGAATGTGGTGGTGGAACTGGTGGAAGTAGCAGCGGAACTGGTGGAAATGGTGGAACTGTTTCAATCACTGGAACTGCGTCTGGTCTTGCTACTGTTTTACAAAATAAATCTGAGGCTGGCACTAGCGGAACAAGCGGACCATTTTATATTAGTTCATATCCATCAAATCCTGGTCAAGCTGGCGAGGGAGGTGATGTAACAGGATCATTGGGAACTAATGATGGTACAGATGGTATTCACAGTTACGTAAATGACAGTGGATATACTGGATCTAACACGTATTATAGTAGTGGTAGCTTAAATCTCAGCAGCAGTTATGTTTTCACTAAGATTGAGATCACCCTAGCTGGAGCTGTTGGAGTTTCCAAGGGTAATGCTAATGGAGGCGGTGGAACTAATGGTGGATATGGTGGTCCTGGATCTGTTTTAAAATTATCTGTAAAGAGTCCATCTGGTGGATTTTCTGGAAGTTTTGAGATTGGATCAACTGGTAGTGGACAATCTGGTGGCGGTGGTGCTTATGGTGCTACTGGTGGATCTGGTGGTAATAAGAATGGATCTGGTCAAAACGGTGGTGGCGGTGGTGGTGCCACTGCATTTAAAAACAGTGGTGGAACTATTCTCGCTGGCGCTGGTGGAGGCGGTGGCGGTGGTGGATATGATGGTGGTAACAGTGCTGGAGGATATGCTGGAACATCAAATAATACTCCTGGATGGAATAGCAATAGTCCCCTAAGTACAACTTCCAACTTGTTTGGTGGTGGTGGTGCTAACGGTGGTAACGCTGGATGTAATGGCGGCGGCGGTGGAGGCGGCGGTGGTGGTATCGCTACCTCTTCTTACGTTGGTTCTGGTGGTGGAATCGGTGGCGGTGGCGGTGGTCCTGCTGGTCACGGTGGTGGTAGTGGTGGTGGTCGCGGAATGACATCATATAAATCATCAATTTTTGATCAAGTCAGTCACAGCACATCAAATACTGGTGGTGGATATGTTTCTTATTACTATGAAGAAGATAGAAGTTACTGGGGAACTGGTGGCGGTGGTGGTGGATCTGGTGGATTTGTATATCTACTAATTGACAAGGATCAAATTGGAACCGCTGGAAATGCCAGTATTACAGTTGGTGGTGCAGGATCTGCACCGTCTGGAGTTTCAACTCCTGGTAATGGATTTGCTCAAGTTTCTTTTGGTGTTGTTACTGGATATGAGGGAGGAACTTCATCTGTAACTACTGGCGACTTGATCATTGCTGCAGATACAAAGTCAGACATTTACACTTCTGGCAGTGGAACTGGTGATAATGGTGGATTTGAACTTCCTACCACACAACTTCCAGTAGTAGAATTTGTTGGTGGCGGTGGTGGTACTGGTGCTACTGCAACAGTTTCTCTTTCGGGTGGAGCAGTTGCTGATATTACTCTTACAAGTGGTGGAACTAACTACACTGCAGTTCCAGAAGTTAGAATCAAACACGGTGCTGGAACAAAAGCATATGCTACAGCGACAGTTGATCAAGTTACTAAAACAGTCACAGGAGTAGCATTGTCTCCTGCTGTTGTTCCCTCTGCATATACTCATTATGTTAGACTTGAAGGAACAGTGAATGACAGATTTGTTGTTATCAAAGAGCACGACTGTACAAACGTGAGCAGATTTACTGTCAAAGTTGCTCGTGGAAATGGTAAGAATGGTGGAGATCTCTCTGAAAATGGTGGAGATGAGTTGAAAGTATATTACAATACAGATCTCACTCTAAACTTTACAGAATTCTTGGGTATTCTTGTTCCAATTCCAACATCAACTGAGATTAGCAGTGACTATGATGGAACTGGAACTGGAACTGAAAAGACTAAGTGGTATTGGTATAGTGTTGATCTTCCAGAGGGAGCACAAACGGAGAATGTAAGATTTAAAATCTCGCAAGATAGAAACCCTGGTGCTTCAACAAACGACAACGGTGACGACACTGATCATTTTGGAATTTGTGATTTTGTGTATGAATACAAAGAAGTTACTGAACTAGTATTTGTTCCTGCCGATGGCGCTATTCCCAAATCAGCAGACCTGCTTTCATATACTGTTGAAGGTAGAGAAGATAGTATCTATACAACTGGTTCAACTGCTCTAGATGCAACATTTACATTATCATCGCAGAATCCTTTACTACCAGATGCTGCGATTGATCCTGACTATCCAGTTCCTCTGGTTGAACCATATCATCTATGTAAGTATCTAATTAAAGCATTCTAAATACATCTGGGAACTTATATCAAAGACATGTCTATTTCTAGTAATTCAACAGTTCCAGAGTTGCTTCTGGAAGTGAATCTTATTAAAAAAACAGTGAGGTATAGGAATGTAACCAAGACAATTCCTGATGGTCACTGGAACGGTGAGATCATTCCATTCCTGTATCCAACATGGGATTCGGATAGAGATAGATTGGTTTTGTTTGGTTGGTATAGCAACAACACCTACATCGCTCAGCGTCGTAAGTATACAAAGAACTTTAAGACTGGTGAGTTTTATTGGAAAGACTATGAGATGGAGCAGGTTGATGAATCTGCTGTGTCCGTATTTGAAAAGTTCAAAGAAACTTTCTTTCTCGTTGATTCTCTTGAAACAGAAGAGTATGAAAGAGAATTTGCTAGACTACACGCTGCAACTTCAACTGTAAGTTGGTTGACCGTTAGACTTGCTCGTAACTTCTTACTTGATGAGACAGATCATGTATTCGTTGAAGACTCTCCATATTCTGCAGAAGACAAAGAGATGTATAGGTTATACAGGCAGAAATTAAGAAATCTTCCTGAGTCTGTTGATACCACAGATCCAATTGATGTAAAATTCCCAATCAGTCCAAGATACTTTAAAGAAATTTGGGCAGAGAAAAATCCATCAGCAGAGTATCTTGGTACACAAGATCAGTTTGTTTCTTTAGCATCTCACTACTTGATTACATTTAGAGAAAAGATTTCTTCATATCTCATTTCAAAGAGTATTACTGAGAATCTATTCTTTAAAACATTTGTTGATGGATTGAAAAAATCTGGTGTTTTATTTGAAAATCCAGTACCAAACATCGTTGATGACGAAAATATGACTGAAGATGAGAAAATTAGAATGACTGCATTACTAGAAGATCTCCTAAGAAAAGTAGAGGAGGAAAGAAATGATTGAAGTAATCAATGAGTGGGAACTGGTAGAAGTATACTGCACAACAAAAAACAAATCTGTGGTATACTTTAGAAACGAAAGTATTAAATCAGCCAGTGATACTAAGAAACAGCAAATTTGGGATTGGTATGCTGATTTTGCTGAAGAGGATGTTCTCACCGCAATGAAAACATTGGGTACGTGGGACATGGTTGTATTTGACAATGTTGACGTTGCAATTGCAAATGCTGCAGCATGGTTTCCAGCACAGCAATATTGTCCAGACGCAGATTACTATTGGGAGTGTCACGTCATTGGTCCAGATGGAGAATTTGAATGGAGAAACAGGGACTTGACAACTCCCTGACCTGATGCTATGCTACGGGTGTTGAAATGTGATCTAAATGAAAGTCCCTACGCAACCCGAGTTGACGCACTTGCAGCTACAAGCAATGTTACGCGATCACGATATTCCCGAAAGCGAACTAAAGTATCTCGGTGACTTTGAGTACACTGAAGAGTATCAGGCACATCCAGAGTATCACGGAATGATCATGCCATGGTATTGTGTTGGTGGTGAGCATGAGGTGCCTGTTTGTGATATTGCTTCTGTTGATAGAGTAGATGATAGTGAATAATGGAAATAAACGTATCTAGAGGAACTGTTATTGCTGACCCTGGTGGTAACATTATAGAATATAAGAACGATCAGTTTTTTAAGTTCAAGAGGGCAACGATACCACCAGAGGCTGTCACTGGAATTAGAGATTTCTTAGGATCTCAGGATCTAAAATGGCAGCAAGGTCGTTCTGGTGTGGAACAATCACTGGATGAAAATCTTAGAAAGTCTGAGATTGCCTGGGTTGAAGATGATGGATTAAAATCTTACATCTTTTCTCAATTTGAGAGTGCAAATACAGATGATGACTGGCGCTTTGACATTGATTCAATTGAAGATATTCAATACACAAAGTATTATGGTAATCCCGAAGATCCAATCAATGGACACTATACTTGGCATACTGACATGTTAATGTCAACGGCAAAACCAAAAAGGTGCCGCAAATTGTCAATGACCATGATGTTGAGTCAAGTTGGTGAAGACTATGAGGGAGGAACATTTGAGTTTCAATGCCTTAAGAGTGGTAATATTGATTATCAGCAAGTCAAACTGAACATGGGAGATGTATTAGTCTTTCCATCAACAATGAGTCATAGAGTTAATTTCGTTACACATGGAGTTAGGAGTGTCCTTGTTGCGTGGGCATGGGGACCGATATTCAAGTGATCCAATTTAAAAACTGTCACATGGGGTCGCAAGACCCCTTTTTTATACCCTATACTATTCGCATTGATGACGCACCGCATGACCCTGACCCTTCGCCCCCACCAGCAGCGTATGCTTGACGCACTGCAGGGTGCTGATCGTGGTCGTCTTACCTGCCCCACAGGCGGCGGCAAGACCCTTGTGATGATCCTTGACACTCTGCGTCGCCTGCAGCAGGCAGACCGCCCTCAGACGATCGTGGTGGTCTCTCCTCGCATCCTGCTGTCTGTCCAGTTGTATGAAGAGTTCTTTGCTGAACTCAATGGTAAGGTTGATGTTGCTGTGATGCATGTTCACAGCGGTGAGGTTGAAGGCAACAGCACCACTAAGATCC
>Ga0129345_1000526_pt1 | contig 13960 bp, 21 predicted proteins | sample CPBDNA_FD_94425 | JGI IMG/M metagenome (GOLD analysis project Ga0129345, IMG submission 94425) | Freshwater to marine salinity gradient microbial communities from Chesapeake Bay, USA - CPBay_Sum_20_0.8_DNA | ecosystem: Environmental > Aquatic > Marine > Coastal | place: USA: Chesapeake Bay...
TATACACTTTCAAGGACACCGAGACGGGTGAGACCTTTGATATGATGATGAAGATAGCTGAGAGAGAAACTTTTTTAGAAAAGAATCCTCAGCTTGAAACTGTCATAGGTGCTCCTATGATTGTATCTGGTGTTATGGGTCAGAGAAAAGTCGATGAAGGGTTTAACGAAGTACTACAAAAGATTGGTGAACAAAATCCTAACACTCCTTTTGGAAGAGAGGTAGGAGCTAAAGCTACCACAGCTAAGCAAGGAAAAGTTAATCAAGTTGTAGAGAAGTGGCAAAAGAAATTTCAGAAAGATATGAACAGTGGAACATAGACTAACTAAAAAGCAGCGTAGAATGTTACGCCAACAAGACGTCTTAGAAAAAGACAATTCTATAAACACCTCCAACTTTAAAGTTGACTTCAAACCAAAAACAGATACTCAGGCAGCAGCTTGCCGAGCATGGGACGATGGTCATCATCTGCTAATGCATGGTTATGCTGGTACTGGTAAAACGTATGTTGGAATGGCACTAGCTTTAGAAGAGGTGCTCAAAAACCACTACAAAAAATTAGTAGTAGTAAGAAGTGCAGTGCCTACAAGGGATATTGGTTTCTTGCCTGGCACAGCCAAACAGAAAATGGAAGTTTATGAACAGCCTTACAAACAAATTGCATCTTCATTATTTCATAGGGGAGATGCTTATGAAATCCTTAGTAACAAATTTATGCTTGAGTTTGTCCCGACATCATTTGTTCGTGGAACCACTCTTGATAATTGTATTGTACTTGTCGACGAGATAAACAATATGACCTTTCATGAGATTGACAGTGTCATTACAAGACTAGGAGATAATACTAGATGTATCTTGTGTGGTGATTATAGACAAAGCGATCTAGCTAACACAAGAGAACTTTCTGGCATCTCTCAATTTATGAGCGTCATCAATAACATGAACAGTTTTGTTAAGATGGAATTTAAAACAGGCGACATTGTAAGAAGTCCTTTAGTTAAAGAGTACATTATTACAAAAGCTACCATGGGAATCGTATAGATGTTCGATTTACAGCTCTCAGACCTTCAGAAACTGCCTAGACGGAACGTTAACGGCAAAAGAGTATATGAGACACCAGACGGCTCTCACTACCCTTCTATCACGACTATAACGTCTCAGATGAACGCTAAAGCAATAAGCGAGTGGAGAGCTAGAGTTGGTAGTACTGCAGCAAATAAAATAACAGCACAGGCATCAGCAAGAGGAACTAGCGTACATAAGTTATGTGAAGATTATATTCTTGGAGAGTTAACTGAAGAAAAGGTAATGCCTTCTAACAAAGAAATGTTCCTCACTATAAAGAAACATTTGGACGAACACGTAACAGTTGTTAGATCAGTAGAAGGATTTCTTTATAGTGATTTTCTAAGAGCAGCTGGCCAAGTAGACTTAGTCGCTGAATACAATGGCGTGCTTTCTATCATAGATTTCAAAACAGCTAAAAAGAAAAAGAAAGAAGAGTGGATCCAGAATTATTTTGTTCAGGAGTCTGCTTACAGTTTTATGTTTGAAGAGAGAACCGGGTTTCAGGTTCCTCAGTTAGTTACAATCATTGGGGTCGATGGAGAGGTAGAGCCCCAAGTGTTCATTAAGAACACTAAGGAGCGTAACCAATACTTACTTCAGTTTCTTACTCTGCGCGAGAGTTTTGGAGAAGCTGAGTAAGATTTTTATTTTCAGATTTTAGTTGTAAAATCTCTTTTCTTAATTCTTCATTTTTAATTAGAGCGCCATACTTTGCTTTCTCTAATTCTGCTATCTGAAGTTTTAAATGATTTTCTATAGAGATAGATTTAGCTATCTGTTCCCTCTGAGACATCAGTTGTTTCCTTACTGTTGATGATATTGTTTAACAAAACAGCCCACTGCTTTGCTCTCACTTCCCAATTGTAAAAACCATTAATATATGCTTTCTGCATATTGAGTCTTTCATCCATTACTGGATCAGTGACTAGTTGTAAAGCGTCTCCTAGAGTTAGAGCACATCTAGTGGCATGCTCGTTCATATCTTCAGTGTAGTCGTACTGGAGAGTCCAATTAGCTGTCGTTTCTGGTAATGCAGCTAAACTACTATGAACACAAATACAACCTGCGCTCATAGCTTCTAACATAGCAATACAGCTTGTCTCTGGCCATACGCTAGGTAGACAGAAGATGTGTGCCTTCTGTAACGCTTTATGAATTTCTTTATTTTCAACATGACCGTGATATGTCATGTTAGGATGTTTCTTTATTTTTTTGAATAGCTCTTCAAAAGGCTTGTCTCGTTCTTTCCATCCATAGATTCCAAACGAACTATAAACATCTAAGTGCCAGTTGATGTGCGAGAAGTGTTGTTCCACCCATTCCATAATAGGATACAAAAGCTCTAATCCTCTATGTGGCGTGGTATGATAAATTAAGTTAACACATTCTTTAGGATCTGGTTTAGTGTGCTCAGCAATAGGTTCAATTGCATTTTGAAGCACGACCATCTTACTTGGAGGGACTCCTAGAAAGTCTACTATTTGTTGTTTCTGCCAATGCGACACACAAACAATCTTTTCAAACTTTTTCCACCCGCCATCTTTTAGATGACTCATTTCTGGATCCTGTGCTAGATCGTGAACCCAATAGATCGGAATCTTGCCTTTAACGGTTCCTCTAAATCTACTAGGAATAATCTGAAACTTGTCCAGTATTGCAGGATCAATTTTTTTATTAAGGGCGTACTTCATAAGTTCAGTGCCGCCCATTGCGTTTCTGTCTAACTCATTAGACTCAACCTGAGGGTTTGACGCCTCAGGATCGCCTATCACATTTAATTTCATAATGATTCATTCAATTCCAAAAAAGTTTTTAGTTGGTCATATCCGCCGATCAATTGATCGTCTCTATAAATCTGCGGCATAGTTCTTGCTGCAGGGTTCTTCTCTCTGAGTTCAGTGAACCAGTCAATGTTCTCAGAAATGTTTTTCACCTCTACATTATCTTCGTCTTTTAAAGCAAACTTTGCTTTGTCACAATAAGGACAATGGTCCTTTGAATAAATTAACCAATTAGCCATATTATTTTAAGTTAGTCTTACCGCCGCCAGACTTAGGTCTTCCGCCACCTGCTTTTTTCTTAGGTGCAGGCTTAGGTGCTGGTACATTATCTTTTTTCTTGTCTTGCCAAACGTGATATCCAATGAAACCAACAAATGCAACAATGATTAAAATTCCTAAAACGCTTTCCATATTTCTCTCCTTTATTATCCGAGTAGGATCTCTCCTAGTTTTCTGAAAAGAGGAAAGTACACTTTGTCTTCTCCTCCCCAGAAATAAATTATGACGTTATTTATTACAACGATTTTGATTGTACCAAAAACTAGAATTGTATACAACGCCTTTATAGGATTTTTCCATATAAATTTTATTATAGGAAAATCCCAGTTAAGTTTAAATTTCCAGACCTGCAGTTTCAAAATCTTCGTCTCTGTAGTTTGGATGAAAAGTATCTAGCCTTACCATATCGGGATTGGCTTTAACGTACTTAGCATACTCTACAGGCACCTGAATATTGTATTGCTTTCTGACCTCGTCTATGTCTCTTTCTAATAGATCGATTGGACTGTTTTCTGTAAGGTGTCTTGATGCTTGCTTACCGATTGTGCAAGCCTCTCTCCATACTTTGAGTGGAGCCCAGCTTCTTGTCTTGCGAGCTAACTTAATTGCTGCTCCAAGACCAATAATGTGCATAGGCCAGTAGTGTGATTGGTATCTACTAATAGTTTGAATACATCCCTCACCTAGAGGAGTAGTATCGTATCTGAATAGTACATGCCAAATATCATGTGAAAGAAGACCGTGACGTGATACATTCTCTCTTATATCATCACTGAAGCTGTTGTACATATTATCTACAAGTCTACCTTCACGTCTTTCTTCTGGTTTGAATCGTTGATTATATAGATCCTCAATCCCCCATTTCTTTACAAGATTGAAGTAATGGGCGCCTACAGTATTAGGCGCCAAGCTGTTTAGATATTCGAAATCCATTAACCTAGGTATGACAGTTCCTTCTACGTAGTCTCTGTCATTAAAACCACGACCCCATATAATATCTCTACCACCTTTGGTCATTCTCATTTTAGTAACGGAAATAAATCCAAATGGAATATTAAGTTCTCTGTAGAGAACGAGCACGTGATCAAGTCGGCTATCGCCAGTTAAATCTTCTGCGTACTGTTGTAATCCATCTGTGCTTTGTTCACCATAGGTAGTGAGAAGATGATGTAGTGACTTTCCTATTTTAACTAGATTCCACATAACTGATTATAAGTCCTTCCAGCCTTCTGATTTAACGAAAGTGAAAATACCGTAAGCTAATGCTAGCCATGCTAACCAGTCTACAATACCTCCAAGAAGTATCCAGCATAAAGATAGAGCTATAATAACGCCTCCATCCCATGAAGTACGCTCAGCCCATCGAGCTAAGATCCAATCTTTTGCGATATTAATAATATCCATAAAGTCTCCTTTTATTATTCCCAAGGAAAGACTATCCAGTCGTTTTCCTTTTCTTTATTTATCACCTCTCCAGAATACAGTGATGTAAATTTTGAGCTGTCTTTAGTGAATAATGATGCAAATCTAGGATGTGCAATTAGTTTTCTATAACATTGATCTAACACTGCTGCAAAAGTAGACCCACTATCGTTGATGTCGTCTACGATAATAATATTAGAGAAATCTGAAAGCTCCTTCCAGTTAAATTTAGATGTGGACGCCATGCCATCTCGTAATGAGATGTTAAGACAAAACAATGGGACGTTAAACATATGTGATAGCATAACTGCTGGAACTAACCCTCCACGGGTTAGTCCAACAATTGCATCTGGTTCGTTTTGTCCTACCTGGGCAGCTATATGCTGTACAAGTTCAGTACACTCGTCCCAAGTGACTACTCGTCTTACAGGTTCTCTTTGACCCATTTTAGTACCGCTTCAGGCTTTGATGCTTCATAAGGATCACCTTCGACATCATTACCAAATCCTTCTTCCGGAAAACTTGCAAGTACTGTATTAGTATCACCGTCAACGACAAGAGCATATCTCCAACTTCTAATACCAAAGTTTAGATTACGCTTTTGTACATTTGCACCAATTTGTGTTGCAAAGTCTGCATTACCATCAGGCAACGATCTAACATTAGTAACACCTTGAGCATCAAACCATGAGTTCATAACAAACGGATCGTTCACAGAGGTGCAATAGATATTAGTAATACCTGCATCTACAAATTTACTGAACAGCATTTCATAACCTGGCAGCTGCTGTGAACTGCATGTGGGGGTAAAAGCTCCTGGAAGTCCAAAGATAACAACTTTCTTACCTTTGATCTCTTTTTGTAAATCAATAGTTACAAATTCACCAGCAACTCTATCCTTGTAACGAAAAAGAGGGAGGGGTTCTCCCACAGAAATAAAAGCCATTACTCTGCGCCCTCCTCAGGTCGTTCAGGTGTTTCCACTTCCCTTAGTCCAACTAGTTGAGCAATAATGGTTCCTAGAAGAGGATCCTGTTCTTTGTTCAACCAATTTTTAAGGTAGTCTAACTCAAGCTCTTCAAACTGATTGTTGTTTGATAGAACTCTAATGAGTCCATCAATAGCTCCTGCTAGTTGGAAGACAACTTTGTCGACATTTTTAAACTGACTATCAGCCATAATATTCTCCTAATAAAGTTTCGTGTATTATACGATTAAATAATTTTAAGGTCAACGAGCTTCTTGTATAGACGCTCTTGCTCACGGTACGCTTCTTTTTCACACGGCTGTTTGCTATATGAGAGTTTAGACACATCTTTAGATTTCCACTTATATCCATCTAAAGACATCTCGCCTCGAAGATATTGTTTTACATGACACCACTCATGTAACAACGTTTTTATAAAATCACGTTTATTTTGATTAACAAGATCAATAGTAGCCCATTTAATCTTGCCATTGTCAGTTGGGATGATGTCCATTGAGGCATATCCAACAGCCCAATCATCCATCAACTTTCGAGACAGATGTTGTTTAATAGTTACGACGGCTTTAAATCGACTGAGCTTATATTCATAAATAACAAACGCACTAATCTTATCAATCAGCTGTTCACGTGACTTAGATAGTTTCCCACCGCGAACGCCGGTGACGATAGTTGCAATCATATTACTTCCTCTTGTTAATGATTTGTAGGTATATGTCTTCCCAATCACGAGCTACAAAGTAGTCATGTTCAAGATTCATATTGTAGCCATGTTCCATCAAAATGGGTTCAAAGTCAACAGCATCTCCTGCATCGCAGTTCTCTAGTTTGTCTTCTACCCATAGACAGCCTCGATACTTCTTGGCTAGTTTGTATAGAGCTTCATCTTTATCAGCTCCTGTATCGAGATAGACAAACTCTTCAAACACATCACCAAATATCTTTTTAAGATTCCTAGTTCTTAGTTCTTGAGCTGCCTTATCATTAGACAGTGAGGTACACACAACAAATCGATAACCGTAGTTATTGTAAAGGAGTCGAACGATTTCTTGCGCGTCCCTCAATGGTGGTAAGAAACCAATAGCGGCAGACTGATTGAACAGCCTTACCCATTTCTTACCTTCTGTCTTGCTGAGACCAAATTGCTCAGCTGCGTTGTAAATGAACTGGTGTCCTTTTACTTTACTAAACCCTTGATGTTCCATCCAGATTTGAAAAGCGTCTTCCCAATTTAGAAGAACGCCATCAACATCTGTTACTATAATTTTCTTAACTGGCATTATATCTTACCTCTATAACCTAATACATCTCTCATGATTGCTACTGGAGTCATATTATCGATTCTTGACATTTGAACATACTGTTCTACAGTGCAATTCTTAACGAGGAAGTTGATCCATGCTTTGTATGGCTTGTAGCCATATTTGAATCGAGCAATAAACTCTGGTTTTGGTTTGCCGATCCATGATGGGTGACAATCAGGATGAACAGAATCCATGGTTCTTGACAACCCATGATCGCCTCTGTACATTAAATACATGCCATCCCAAATAAAATCTTCTTTTTTAAACTTTGTATTCATAATTTACTCCTTACTTCAAATTATGTACCCATTATAGTAAATTATTGATTTGAAGTCAACAGGTTTGAGTAAATTATTTTTTCCTGGTAAATCAAGCAGTTATCTCCAGATAACTTCCTTAAATTGCTCTTTTGGAAGCCCCCAATATGCCTGTTTCCAGTCAGATTGCGCGAAAAAATCAAGATTTTTCCATTCTTCTTTACGTGATAACATCTGATTTGCGTGAAAATCCCAGTCAACATCCTTAATTCTCGCCTCAACATACTCTTTCATTAAGTAAACTTCGTGTATTTTAAAGCTATCCCACTCAAAATGAAGCAATTCGAACACATTTTCTTGTAAATCCGCATAATCTATACTAATATCTACGCCCCACTTCGGTCTCATAGCGGCTAACTTGTTGAAAATTGGTCGTTTTTGCGCTAAAAATTGTATTTGATCTAGTGCTTCGCCGGCAAATCCGCGTCTCATATACAAATCACAGTGGTTTAGGTGTGGTCCTTCGTTGCTAATCTCTGTTTCCTCCATCCATGGCAGCTTATTTGTATACTTTATACGGTGAGGTTGTGGCTGATAACCACTCCACATTGCATAACACTGTTCAACAACAGTCATATCATACCCATTTTGATCAAATAATGCGATATCATCTCTAGTAAACTTATCAAGAAGCCAAGAAGGAATAGGAGTTTCCCAATATGGGTCCGGATCGTGTTGGTTATTTGTTATCTTAAGTTGCATCTATCCTGTGCTCTATCTATTACTTTCAAATTACTATATACTACCCATGATGCTACTGCTATTGGAAAGATCATTTCTTTATTTGTAATAGCATCTTCTGCAAATAACATTTCAAATGGTGATAAAAATATTGCCTTATGTAATAATAATCTGTCTCTATGTGGTACTCTTGGCAGTAAAGGGTTTCTTTCAACAACGCAATCATACTTCATGCCTTCTACTGTGGTCCATACATCTGCTGTATGCAGTGCATAAAACAATATTTTTACTGAATCGTACGCCGGGTCACTAACATCATACAGTGTAAATGTCGATAAGTTCTTCTTTTCCTTTAACTTTGATGCGATCAACGCGCTTGTAGCTTCTGCGCGTACTGCTTCCAGCAGTGAACTGTGATAGCAACACTCGTACCCCATCATAATTGCGTGTTTGGCCTTCGAGTCTAGCACCGAGGTTGACGGCATCTCCAATGACGGAATAGTCAAATCGAGTGGACGATCCCATGTTTCCGACGATGCAGTCGCCGGTATTGATACCAATACCAACGTCAATGCGAGGTAAACCTTGTTCTTCAAGTTCTTTAATGAGTTCATCTGCTGCTTCACTAATCTCTATTGCTGCATCTACAGCTTTGTCTGCGTGATCTTCACAAGGTAAAGGAGCGTTCCAGAACGCCATTATACAATCTCCCATGTACTTGTCAATTGTCCCTCCGTTATTTAGGATAATCTCGGTCATACGGCCAAGGTACATATTGATTAATTCTACTAACCCTTCTGGATCATCATTGTTTTTATAATGTTCTGATACTGGAGTAAAGCCACATATGTCCATAAACAAGAATGACATATTCTTTCGCTCGCCACCTAGTTTAAGTAGCGAAGGATCCTTCTGTAATAAATATACCTGACGAGGATCCAAATAAGTACTGAATTGTTTTTTAATTAATTGTTTTTCTTTAAAGGTGATGTAGTACTTGTTAAAAGAAGATTGGGCAAATACTAAAAATGCACATAGAGACAATAATGTTACATCGAAGAATAAGATGTCTGACATCCACCAGTAATACGATATGCCAATCGAGGATGCTATTAGCGCCAGAGAAGCTAACCCCGCTAGAGCTGTGGGAGCGACATAAACCAGCCCCAAAATTATTAAACCAACTAACACCAAAGACGAGAGCTCGGCTACTGCAATCCAGTCGGGTCGCTGTATTTGAACTCCTGAAAGCAAGGTATGGATTAGATGGCCTTGAACTTGATGGGGATACTGTGCGCCCGTGGGGGTTGGTACTGGATTAGAATATCCTTCTGCCGTTACACCAAAAATTAAAACCTTGCCAGCTGGCAATGGATCTAAAATACTAACCGTTTCAAACTCATTCCAAAATGCAATTGGCAATTGACTAAAACTGTCTGTTGTTATTGGATCCTGTCTACCTATTCTTACCCATTCGATACCATTGGTACCGACTTTCATTTGGTAACTTGGTTCTCCTGTGTACACTCTAGCGGTATCAAGGGCAAGTGAAGGGTACTGTACTCCATTTGCATTGATAACAAGAGGCGCTCTTCGCACGACTCCGGTAGGTTGATCAGGAATAGCAACGGTAGCACCAACGCCAAAAGCAGCATAGCTAAGCTGATCAATGGGATAAAGTAGTCCTGGAAATTTGAAGGTCCATTGTTCATTTTGTTCTCCGAATGTTGATACACCAACAAAGTTTCCAACGCCATCACTTAATTGTGTTGTTGGAGCAGAAGATAACACTACAGCTTTGTTTAAAAATGCTTGTGCTAATTCCTCGTCTTTTCCAAACCTATCTGGTTCAGAATAAACGATGTTCATTACATATAAGCTATCGGCCGGTCCATTGTTAATGTATTTTGCAATTATATCTCTAGGCCAAGGATATTGGCCCTCCTTTTGTATAGCCTTTTCATCTATGTTGACTAATACAATATTATCTACAAGCTCCTTTTCTTTTTCTCCTTGTAAGAAGTCGTAGTAAGAATAGGTAATGCTTTGAAAGAAATTTGGTTTAGTTATTTGTAGTGAAGCAAACAAAGTGACTGTAATTAATACTGTCCACCACTTAGTAAGAAACTTCATTACTGACCTTGAGTTATTGTGACCGAGCATCCACCGACTGTAACACAATTTTGTGATAGTGAATATGATTGTGTAGTTGTGCCTTGTTGTCGTAAATCAAGTATAGTTGGTTCTGAACCTGATAATGAGATGCTTGCAGAGTGTTGGGCCCAATCACCTTTTTGTAATACTGTTATATCATTACCATCTACCCAAGTTGTTAGATTGAGTGTCTTTGCACCATCACCTTGTTGTCTTACCCAAATATCATTATTATCACTGTAAATAATGCTTGTGAATGTGTGACCGCTGGTACTTCCTTGGTTTGTTTGATGTCCTTGTAAATGATTATTATCTCCGTGTATATCTAATCTTGCATAATGTCCACCACCCTCTGTGCCATCATCTCCGTATGTAGTAGATGTTGCACTATCCCATGCAGTTCCTTGAGCCCAACGGACAACGTTGTCTATTCCGTCTAAGTGCCACAGTTCTATAACATTATTTGTAGTCGTCTCATTTTGTTGAATAAGTGTAAGAGTCATATCCGCACCATTGACATAGGAATACGGATCATACATTTTAATGATGTTGTTTGAACCAACTTGATTGATTGTGAGATTAAAATTGTCTCCACCAGTTTGGTCAATAGTAATTTCATTATCAGCAAATGCTAATGGAGCAATTAAAAACACAAATGGTGCCCATGGTCTTATCCAATATTTAAAAAATAAACGTTTAATGTTCTTCCAATTCATTGTGATTGTGTAATAACAACTATAGAGTCGTCTCCTCCATTTAAGTATATAGAACCACTGTAACCTTCAACAGATGTATCTACTCGTACAGACGACGACATGGCAAACTCTAATCTTATTCTACCATTTACGTCTCTGAAAAAAACTACATCGCCGTCTTGTTCAAATATGTTGTATTGTGAGTCACTGTTAAAACCAACTTGTGCGTTTCTTAGTTTAAACGTTCCATCGTTTGACTCTAAAGCTGATCCATCTAACGTTGCTGTAGTTCGAACTAGCTCATCTATAACATCTAATATATCAGATAAGAAGTCAACATTAAGTGCATCAATATCTAACTCTGTAAACTCTAAATCATCTTTAGCTAAGTAATCTGTTTCTAATTCTGTGAACTCTAAAAAATCTATATCAAGTAATCCTTGATCCATATTCAGATCTGAATTTGTCTCATCTATTAACTCGTCTTTTACTTCTGGCGGAGGAGATACAATAAACATATTATCTATCATTGATGGTGTAATATTATTGATTGTTACTGTTCGTGTTGGTGCTTTGTCAAGACTTGATACAACGGTTGCAGCATATGCCTCTTCTAATGTTACTGATCCTCCTTCATTGAATACTTCTATCACTCCTGATGGATTACCATATTGATCAGGAAGGAGAACTACTAATGATCGACCTAACTCATCGATCGTTGTTGTAAAATCGGTTCCTCTAACTTGTATTTGAGCCGTGGGGGTCTGGATATCTATATTGTTTTTGTTTACCATTCCTAGTCTACCAGATGCAAATCTAGCAGTCCCTAAAACCATCTTCATCGACATTTTTGATTTAGATGGATCGGGATCATAGTACACTTTGTCAATATAGACTCTTGTGTGCTCAGTCAGAGAGAGTTCTGCTTTGTCAAGAAACTCTATGAGAAGTCTCCCATTAGCAGTCTCCGCTGTATCGTTAATTTGTATTGAAGGTATGGACTGATCGTCCACAGATAATTGTTCGCCTTGTTCGCGAGTTATTGAAGCACTTCCCTTGTGCTCTATAATATCACCAATAGGGTTAGCATTTACTAACCCTATGATGAAGAAGTAACTAGCTGTCGTTGCTAGAATCTTTTTGATTGATTTGAATGACTGCATTCTCAGAATCTATATCTAATGTAATGATACCATTACAAGTAGTAACGCCTGATGGGCATGTTCCACTTATTTGATTGATATCAATATCAGCTGAGTCACCTACATGAGTCAAATTGATTTCATGTTCGGCTCCGTCCTTCTGCAGAGTGTTGATGTTATTAGAATCTCCAGTAATATCGAAGTTCCAAATAGCATCATCTACATCTATATCAATGTCAAAGATATTTGTTCCACCTATGACTGTTAAGTCAAGATCAAGTCTTTCTGCTGAAGCATTGTATCCTTGAAAGATACTCAAGTCGTTACTATCGCCTGTAATATCAATGTTGACATCCGAGTTATCAGAAGATCCTATGTAACCGATATCCCATTCCAGCGAGTTGCTGTCTCCTGTAAACAAGAGTGTGAATGTAGAACTATCGCCCACGAGAGGACCAAAAATTAAGTTCTCGTTACCAATCATATCGATATCAAAAGATAGTGACGAACCAGTAATTGTCATTGGACTAGAGCCAGACGAGAAGTCTGTCAATCCAATTTTGTTACCGTAACCAACTTGGTCAATGTAAAGTGATAATGTATCACCTTGTTGATCAATGTTGATTTCGTTATCATCTGTTGCTTGAGCAAAAGTGAAAGACGAGAACAAAAATAATGTTAGGCCTAAAAATATTTTATTCATCTTTTTCTTCCCCAAAGTTATTAATAGTCCAGAACCCTCTTCTATGGCCCTGGTGTACCATCTCCAGTACAGCAGCCTCAATAGCTGTTCGTACTGCGTACGTCACGCTTTCATTATTACCCACTCCATCTTCGTACTCAACTAACTGGGTTCCTTGTTCGTAAAATCTGAACACGTCTCCGCCGCTACCATAACTAAGAATAGTTTTCTTAGCTTGTACGTTTAATAATATCTCACCAGTAAGAACACTCACAGCTCTAACAGATACAGTAACCACATCCTGTCTATACTGTCTGCTAAAACCAATACCAAGTGTTCGTGCGCCTCGACCACCTGTTTTGATATTAGTGTCATACCCAATAATGCCGCCCTCAATAAGCATTCCTGCAAACAAGAGAGGACCTAAATTCTGTATATCTTCGCCAGTCGCTTTTGCTACTTCTTCACGACCTGATCTAATAATTTGTCTTTCTCTGACAAGGGCATCTAGTCCTTGTCTTTCTACTACTCTGAACCACGTACCGTTTCCTGCTGTCTTCAGAGCGTCAATTAATAATTCTGTTCCACCTTGTGTTACTGCGGTGGAGAAACTTTGTCCTGTGACCGAATCTTTTCTTTGTCCTGTCTTATCTAGGAATTGATATACCGCAACAACAGGTTTACTTTCTGCTGGAGGTAGATTAAGTAGTTCAATATATGATGGCAGTCTAACTACTTCTGGGCTTTCAGCACATATTAAATTGCTGCTATAGAATTTACGGATCCCTGTATACACATCCTTATTCCATCCCTCATCAAACTTTCCTGTTTGATATGAGCAGTCGGCAGGCGTCTCTGACCATTGCGGTATAGATGCACATCCTGTAAGTAATAAAAATGTTAATAGGCTAGCCGTCCGGGTCATCTGTATTCCCACCGAAGTTTCCTGTACCGATAGGAATCTCAATGACTGTTGTGGATCCATCTTCTCCAACAATAGTCATTTTGATATACTCTGTACCGTCTTCGTTTGTTAGTACTTCATAAGTCACCGTCGATCCTTCTAATACAAAAGATCCAAACCTTACTGGGTTATCATTGCTAAACATATTGTCAACTAATTGTTTTGCTAGTTGAGCGTATATGCGTGATTCTAAATTTCTAATAAACTTTGCTAACACTGTATTGTCAGCTTCTCTTTCTGCAGCTTTACGTGCAGCTTCTAATGCATCTTCAATCTGCTTCTTTCTACTATGCTCTTGGTTCTCAATTGTTAAATAATGAGCTCCAGTTCCAACACCACTGAATGAAGGATTTTTAAATTGGTGAACAATCGGAGAGGCAAACAATGAAGGACTCATCATTAGTAATGCAAGGAACATTCCAAACACCATTGCTTTAAACATATCTTTACCTGTCCATATATGAGGACCTTGTTGGCTTTTTAATA
>Ga0129345_1000529_pt1 | contig 13924 bp, 21 predicted proteins | sample CPBDNA_FD_94425 | JGI IMG/M metagenome (GOLD analysis project Ga0129345, IMG submission 94425) | Freshwater to marine salinity gradient microbial communities from Chesapeake Bay, USA - CPBay_Sum_20_0.8_DNA | ecosystem: Environmental > Aquatic > Marine > Coastal | place: USA: Chesapeake Bay...
AAGCGTGCGGGATCTATGGCGTGCGTGATTGAAGGGAATGACATTTATGTTGGTGGTGTGCGGGTGGCGCTAGAGGATCGGTCGGATGTGGGGCATTACCCTAAATGCGACCGTGTGGTGCCGGAGCCGGTAGCCAGTGGCGGCGTGATGCCTGCATACAATCCGGCGTATTTGGCGGTGTGGGATAAGGCGCTGGCGGCGCTGGGCATTGCTGGCGGTCGCGCGGTGAGGATAACAGCGGCTGACGCTACCAGCGCGGGACTGGTGGAGGTGTTCGGCGAAGGGCTGGGAGACTTCGCGCAGGTGCGTGGCGCGATCATGCCGGTGAGGGTGTGAGGATGAGCAGACACAACGACAGGACAGAAGCAAAAATGAGAATTACCGAAAGAATGTTACAGGCTCGCGTTGACTGGTTGAATGGATTGACCGGCAACCCGTTGAAGCCGTGGGCCAAAAACGACGATGGCAAAATGAAAGCCAACATAGGCAACTATCACATCTCAAACGCTTATGGCGGCGTATCCCTGCATCAAATGTGCACAGATGGCGGTGGAGTCCGTGATGTCTTTAGCTGTGGCCATATCCCGAAGCGGGAGCTGTTCGAGCGCGTTTGCGCTTTTATGGAAGGCATCCGGTGTGAGCGCGAATCGGTAAAGGCTGACGAAGCTGATCCAGCAGAGTGCTTTGATGCCGGTGACTTTGTAGGGGGCGGCCAGTGAAAACATTACATCAAAAATACAGCTACACCATAGACGAGCATCCAAATCCGGAATCCGTTTATAGCTGGATTCGCGACAACTGGCATGACCTTGCGCAGCATGTTGTCGATGAGTACATAGACGCGCTCAAGGCGTTGGCGGATCACTGCCAAGGGCGTTTGGACTATTGCATATCGGCTGTGCCGGATCGTGGGGAATACATACGGCTGACTGAATACTCCAAGGCGCGGCTGGATGAGCTGAATGCGGACGATTGCCCGCTCACGGGCTGCTACATCGACTGCGTTGTGATTGAAGGACTGCGCAAGGGTGAGCTGGAGCAGGCAACGCTGGCGAGCATTCATAGTGAGACCGAGTACATCTACAGCGATGATGGGCTTCGGGAGTCCTTAGAGGCTTACTGGTCAGAGTATGAGTTCTTCGAGGATGGGAGCATAGCCTAGCTCGTGAGATTGCAGCACAGAGCGCCCGTATCGGGCGCTCGATGGTGCAATCCGCACTACAACAGGACAGAAGCAAAATGAAAAATATAGATAAATACTTTGACGCGGACTATCAGCGCGCCTGTGGCGACATGGTAGCGCGCAACGTGCATGCGTGCGCGTCAACCTTGATTGCAGAGATTGCGCCACTGGCTGAGGAAGCGTTTAGCGAGTGGAGCGATGAGCTGCTGCATGTGTGCGTCAGATACGACTATCAAGAGGCGCTAATCAACGCCGTCAATGATGGGGACGTTGATCGAGATCAAATTGTAGAGTGGCTGCATGAGGTGGACCTGGAAAGTTGCGAGGGCCTGGCGCCTATGCCTGACAAAGATCTGCGCGAGTGCGCGGCGGAGCATATAGAGAGCATGGATCAACCGGATCAATGCGAGCTGGCCAGTGAGTGGGGGCTAGATATAGATCCAGTGGAAGCATACGAGCACTGGATTGTTGACCGCTGGTTTGGTGAGCAGCTAAGCAAGCGCGGGGAGATGGTAGAGGACGTGCTAGGGCTTTGCATATGGGGGCGCACCACCACGGGGCAAGCTATCGCTATGGATAGAGTTATATGTGACATCTACGACAGCCTACACGGGGATGAGTGGCGCGGCGAGGTGGCGGCATGAGCGCATACGATAGGGACGCCCTAGCCAGTGGCGCGCTAGAAAACCGCAAAGGCGGCTTATGGCTAGATGCTTATGGTCGGGTTTATGTACTGATGGCGGCAGACCATCACGCGCATATTGAAGCGGGAGAGATCTTTTTGGATGTCTCAAGCGGAGAATCCAAACACTGGTCAAAGCTGGCGATGCCGATAAAGCCCGTGCATGGATCAGAAGTTTGCTGGTAATTGCAGTGCAGAGCTACCCTGCGGGGTGGCTCGACGGTGCAATTCCGCACTAATTAGATAGGACAGAAGCAAATGAACCTACAAGACATGATGCGCCGCTTGGCGCGTGAACCCGTGCAACACACGGACTTCCTTTTAGAACTGGCAAGTGCGCGGCGGTATGTGGAGGACGCTAACCGGCGGCTGGCGTGCGCGCTTGCGCATGCTGGTCATCTGGATCAAGGCGTGCGGGATCGGATTGTCCAGCTTGGGAAACCCCTGGGCCGCGTGCATGGCGAGATCACAAACATTGCAGAGTGCGCAGAGCGGGAGGTGCAGTAATGAGCTGGCTAGACATACTGTCAGATGAGGATCGCATGGCTATGAATCTGGCTGTTAGTGCAACAGGTAGCGAGCCGCTTTACACGCCCGAAGGGGTGCAAGTGCGGTGTGGGGCTGATCGGCTTGGGTTAATCAAGGTTATGCGCAAACATGGATTTGGTTTTGTGCGTGAATTTTTCACGCCATTAGTGAGTGCGCAGCCACCGGAGGAACAACGGCACAGTGCGCGCATAGGTGAGCCGCCGAGTTACTGGCTGGTTATGGATTTCGAGCTGTTAGACCTCGCAACGGAACGATGGCGAGATGCGTTGCGCGAGTATGCCAACGATCGCGAGGGGAAGGTGGAGCTATTAAGTCATGCTGAGTTTGAGACGTTCGAGTTTATGGCGATGTATACAGACGCAGAAATACGCGCGCTATTTGACCGATGGCTTATTGCTGCAAGCGATGAAGATCTAAGTAATGCCGTGCGATGGTGTGGTCCGGATGGGGAGGTGCAGCTATGAGCGGTGAGGTAATCCCTATCCGGTCAGTCAAGCGGCGCTTTCGTGTGGAGGTGCGCTTGCCTGATGGCAGTATTTTTACGGGTTATGTCAGCGCGCGGACGTTCGCTGGTGCACGGCAAAGTGCGCTGGTGCGGCTGGTGCATGAAGGTGTTGCGAGTGCGGACCTAGTGCGAGCGCGCACAATGGTCACTGATGCGAGTGCGGGAGGTGCGCAGTGAGATCACCTACGCAAGCGGAGATCACCGCGATCAGGTTCGCGCTCAGCGAGGACATAGACGGCGATATGGTGCTGCCGGAGTGGGAGCCGGACTGGAACAACGTAGGGATTATCGACAGCTATATGTCTGATGGTCCTGGCTGGTGCGGCAAGGCGGCCATCTTTCCAGGCGGCGAGATCAATTTTGTCAACGTGGCGCTTTTCACTCGCAATGGCGAGGCGGTGCACTGCATTTGGACGGCGGAAGCCGAGTAAAAACAGGAGATAACATGGCTTACTTAGAAATAATCCCGCTGTTTGACAGTGAAGGCTACCAACTACATCGGGAATACGAGATGTATGCGTACACTGATGAGGACGCGCGCGAGAATTGGGGCGACCAGGAAGATCTGGATGAGCGCCTGGCGCTTAATGGCTGCTACGGATTTGGCTCAGCGCTCCGGCGGATCAATTGGAGCGATGCTCAGGTGGCACAGTTCAACGCGCTGGGTGACCAGTGGCATCAGGCGAAGATGAACGCGCTCAACCAAGCAACGCAAGCTGGCTAATACACGCCGCTGGTGCTGGTGCCCTGGGTGTAGGCTCCCATACCTACGCCCAGCATCGCCACCTCGTTGTCCTTGTACCCTTTCAGCAAGTCAAGTGCGCAATCCATCTGTTCGATCAGCGCGTTAATCTCCGCGACCTTCCCTTCGACGTGCGCCTTCTGCCCTTCAACCACAATCTCAAAAATCGACTCCCCCGCGTGAGAGTGCGCGGGGAATTTGAAAGCCGTCAAGTGCGCGCGCTTGAGTGTGAGGTTCCCTATGTGCTGCTGCGCCTCGCGCCTGGATTGTTTGATGCGCTGCCGGATGAGTGCGATGTAGGGTTGCTCTGTCCACTGGTGTTGTTCTGCGAGTTGCAAAAAGATGCTGATGATCTCCTGCTGCGCCATCGTTTCGGGTGTCGGTCCGCTGGCCCTGGTGGTGCCATGTTGGTCATAGTGCGCTCGCCTGGCTGGATCGGAGAGGATGTCATAAGCGAGACTCAGCGCGACAAAAGCATCATGCTCGCCCCCGGCATCCGGGTGATGGATGCGCGCCTGGCGCCGGTAGGCTTGCTTGATCTGCTCCGGTGTGGCGTCTGCTTCAACGCCTAATGTTTCGTATGGATTCATTTTGTTACCATTTTGTGTATAGTGCGCTGGCCCTGATCAGAGACTAGGGCCGCCGCTCAGTGAGAGTTCCGATTGCTTCTGTCCGCTTGCTGGGCGGTGTTCATTTATTTTGCCAACTCCAATCACCTTGAAATAAAGGCCAACCAGGTTCGTCCAGAACAATCTCAGCATCTTCGTACCAACCACTGTGGACGTATTTTCTAGCGGTATCTAGGCCAACCAATCCTGTCATTTCCCAATGACCGCTTTCTTGTGTGTCTTGCTTCCAAAATCTCACGCGTACTAGTTCTTCTTCCGTCATTCTGGTTTCTCCATATCTACAGAGCGTACTGCATATGCTTTTAGCCAGTTCTCCGCTGCGGCGTCTGGAGTCGCCCCAATCGCTTCCAAACCAAACCCTATGCACTTATATCCCGCCGGTTGGTGTCCGTATATTGGCCCGGATAAAGTGCTGTATGGGTGTATCTCGCAGCCTTCCTGCAGTAAGAGTTCACCCGCCTTAACGCTCATACATCCCCCAATGGCTTGGTGGGTGCCGTTTGAACCCCAACCCCCACAAGTAAAGCACTTGGCGGATCTGTATCCCATTCCAAGCCAAACCGATAACCTCCATAATCCGATCAATTTCGTCGGGCTGGTGAATGGATAACTTGATCGGTGGTGTTGAACTTGGAGCAACACCCCCGGCGGCCTCAAAAACCCGGCTTAATGGGTGAGTCGAACCGTTGCTCCCTTCGAGCTCGTCTAGTCTTTGGCGCATCCTGTCGGCCCAAAAAATCACGGCGCGCTGCGCATCTGCCCGTCGATCAATCACGCGGCATTGCTTCCTGTAGGTGTGCTTTGATCGCCCTGCCTATCATTTCCGGTATTTGAGGGACTACTGCGTTACCTAAAGCTCTAAGTCTGTGTGCCCTGTTGGGTATCCCATCATCTGCTCCACAAACTGGGGGTTCAGTCGGCCACCCAATACGGTTGTTAAACCCGGCTCGTTCCTGTTTGCTTCGCTCGGCGCTCCCGTTTCCTTGGCTGTGTGGGCTGTTGGTGTTAGCAGCATACCCCCCCAGATTCTTTTGTCCCATCTTAGAGATGATCCTATTTTTGCTCCTGAAGGTCTTGTCTCCCCATTCATTTTCCGTTCCGTTGTTTTTGGTGCCCCGGTGCCCCCCCCAAACGCTATTGAAGCATCCGGCGTAGGCAACAATCCATAATCTATGCCGCCTGTGGATGGCTCCGACTCCACAAGCCGGAATATCAAACACTTGGACCGCGAACCCGTTATTTTCCAAGTCAGATACACAGTGTTCGAGACCCATTGATTCGAGGCCAATAACATTTTCACCAATGACCCAAGTGGGCTGAACCTCCCGTATAACTCGTAACATCTCAGGCCAGAGAGCGCGGTCATCTTCCGCGCCTGCTCGCTTCCCGGCAACACTGAATGGCTGGCATGGGAATCCTCCGCAAACAACGTCAACTGTTCCTCTGTATTTTTTTCCATCTAACTGCGTTATGTCCTTGTGTATCGGCACATCAGGCCAGTGTTTTGCTAATACCTTTCGTGGATATTCTTCTATCTCACAAAAGGCTACCGTCTCAAAACCTGCGCGCTCCAACCCTAAACTGAATCCGCCTATCCCACTAAATAAATCTAAAACTCGTGGTTTCATTTGCGTATTTTACCCTTTAACGTTTTGCGTTCGGCATGTTTCAAAATGCGTCGTATGCCGGTCGCGCTCGAAAACCTGATCGCGTGGTATGGGGAGCCTGTCTACATCACTCACCCTTCACCTCCCGCGCTTTGAGCGGCCAAATCATAGTTCTTATAGTTCTTGACCGACGACGTGCTTACGCCGACTAGCGCGGCGGTTTCTTCGTGCGTCATGCCTGCCTGGATTGCGTTCTGGATCTCGATAATCTTCTGGCGTGCCAGCGGTTTCTTTCTGCCGCTCTTGGCAAGCTGGGAGTGATATATATCAGCCCAGCGCGTCATACATTCTTCAATACGCTGTAGTCGGCAGGGCGCTATCGCCTGCTCGATCTCGATTTCGTTCATCTCGTCTATGTCTAGTAAGTACATCTCCCCTCCTAAAATGGAATGTCGTCAGTGAAGTCTGGATTATCCGGGTTGGCTGCTGGCGCTGGTCCGCTGCGTTGTTGCGGCTGGCTTGAACCGTCAGGGATCAGCGTCAGCCTTTGGCAGATGATCTCTGTCGTGTACCGCTCAGTGCCGTCTTTGTCGGTCCACTTGTTGGTGCGCAGCTCGCCTTCGACGTGCGCCAATCTGCCCTTGCGCAAATACTCGCCGGCAATCTCTGCGGTGCGACCAAAGCACACGACTCTGTGCCATTCGGTATGCTCTTTCAGTTCGTTTCCAGACTTCCACTTATTAGTGGTCGCCAGTGAAAAGCGGGTCACCGCATCACCGCCGTTTCCATGACGTGTTTCTGGATCGCGGCCAAGCCGCCCTAGTATCGTTGCCTTGTTAATCATCAAATTCCTCTGATCTGGTTTTCTTGGTTGGTATGTTGTAATACTTCGTGTTCCAACGAAGCTCTCTCAGTTCACGCCCAAGCATATGATCCTTGTACGTGTTCGATCTGGCTTGAAATATTGTTCTTGGCACATACACATCGACTTTTGTGCCAAGTTCGCTCTTGCACCATGCCGTCCTGCCTGCTTTGACGTAACCCATGTTCAAGAGACAATTGGATACGCGCACCCGGTCAGTCGTTTGCAGCATCGACGCGCGCACTCTGTCGCGTCCAGCCATGACGTCCCATATGATTTCGCCTGGGGATATAGCGTCTATTTTGTGGTCGGCGATGTAGGAGAAGATGACATCCTCTAACGGGTCATGCACAGACCGCTCAGCTGACTCTCTGATCTGATCCTCAGCCTCGCTTTGAGTCAGATACCACGTCTCGCCGTTTTCAAACTCGACCACCGCTTCAGCCCACAATTGAGGTATGACCGCTTGCAGTTCTTTTTGATTGATCGTCCCTATGCTCACCGGCCAGAACCGTCGTGCCCCGGTAGGATCGCGCAGATATTCGGATTGGTTGGTGGTGGCGATGAATACACAGCGCCGGGGCCGGTCCTCGATGACCGCTGAGTATGGATCGCGGCTCTTGTCTTCACTGCGGCTGATAAATTCCTTGATCGCGTTGACATCCGCCTTGCTGATGCCGGTCAGCTCTGGCACTTCCATCAACCATATGCCGCGCAGTGACATGGCTGGATATTGGTTTGTTCTCAGGTTGGGGAAGGCGTCACTGCTAAACTCCGGGCGCATCGCAAGGTTGCGGACCAGGGTTGACTTGCCTGTACCCTGGGCACCTTCGAGGACCAGTGTCGTGTCCATCTTGCATCCAGGTGACAATGCCCTGGCGACAGCTCCGATTAAAAACTTGCGGGATATTGCGCGCACGTAGGGGTCATCATTAGCGGCACAGTAATCAATCAGCCATGTTTCTATGCGCGGTACACCGTCCCAATTCAGTGCGAGCAGCGTGTCTTTTAGGGGGTCGTAGCTGCAGATGTCACCGATTGCCTTCATCACCTCGTCTACCGTGCGCCTGCTGACCTTGATGCCTCTGCGCTGCAGGTACATGAGTAATGATGTGCGGTCCCTGTCTGTTGCCTGGCGCGGATAGTTGGCGTCTTTGGCTTCCCACGGTGGGACTCTGGTGATGGAAACTTGGGTCTTGAATATGTCGTACTGGAAAAGTTCTTTAAGTTCTGAATCGTATTGCAGCATGAGGGATATGTTGGCTTCGTTAGGGACTATCTGCCCCCGGCTGTCGCAAATGAGCAGCGACATCCATGCTGTTGGATCTTCCTTCACCAGATCCGTGTCTGACTTGTACTTCTCGGTATCGACGATTATGGGGGAGTGTTCTTTATGCTCTATAGGTGACTCGATTGCGGCATCCATAATCGCAGCAAAATCTTCTCGCGCATTGGCCTCGGCGATCTTGCGCTCATGCGCCGGGAGTCCGGCCACCTCAGCCAACCGCGTAGAGCGTATCTCGCACCAGATGTCGTTCCAGTCTGCCTTCTTGCCTTCGTTGATCACCTCCGGCACAGCGATGAACCCGCCGCATGCTCTCGCTGCCTTGATCGCAGCTGTGAGCCCTGGATTGCCTTCAGTGTTCACGTCATTGTCGGCACAGATCACTATATCCAGCGTCCCGCCAAACGCTTTGCGCATGATCTTGGCGACAGACTCAAGGTTCCAATTGCTGAATGCGGCTACGGCTGCACACGATGTCCCGTAAGCGACGCTGACTGCGGTCGCAAACCCCTCGCAAATATATAGCCTCCCGTCTGATGCTGGCTTGCTGGTGATGAAGAAGGCGTCTTTGATGGGCGCACCTGGAAGGAATCGTTTGTCACCATTGGGGAAGATGCGCTGCAGCGATACAAGGTTCTCATTACGGTTTGTGAGCGGGACGTACAAGCATGCGTTTTGCGGATTCCATCTGGCCTTTGCCCTGCCGATCTGCTTGGCTTTCAGGTAGGGATGATCCATCGGCGCGACTTCGAGCTTATTCCAGATCCGCCGGGCACGCTTGATTGCAATTGCGCGCTTCTTCTGCAGTCTCTCTCGTCGGCGTTTCTTTTCCTCAGCGATGGCGGCTTCGAGTTTGCGGCGCCTGGCTGGGTCGATGATGTCACCGCTCGCCTTTGATGAGAAAACCTCATAAATGTTCTCGCGGTAGCAACCGTAAATAGCGGTAGGGCGAGCGTCCCAATAAATTTTGTAGAAACCTGATTTCTTGCTGGGGCGGCTGGGGTTGGGTGCGAAGTAGTGCTGATCCCCGTCGAACTCCAACCCCTCCGGTGGTTGCAGCCCATGCTCTGCCATCTCTGCCAGAAGCTCTTTTTCAAATTCAAATTGATCCAAAGTGTTCTTCCAATACTGCTAGGGCGTCGTCCGGCTTGCGCGCCAAGATGTAAATGCCGCCAGCGCGTTCCACGGCATGTTGCCAGTTGCGCTGATCCTTTGTTTGTCGTCCTGTAGCTGACTTCATCTCGATCTCGATGTGTCGGCCGCTAACCACCCCCCAAATATCTGACTGCCCTTTGCGACCAAACCTAATGAGCGCGCCTGTGCGTGGATCAATAGCTCGACCAACGTTGCGCCGGTCCCATATAGATGATGGGTACGCGCGCTGCAGGGCGATAAGCGTCAGTGTTTGTTGGGTTTGTTCTGACATCAGTCTTGAGGCCCACTTTCCTCTCTCAGCCGCTCCAACGACCAGCCTGCTACGCGCTCCCTGGTGCGCTGGTCTGGAAGCTGGCGAAGCCAGGCGTAGACTTGCGCCAGTATTCTTAGCTCTGTTTCTGCTGCTGTTGGGGGTCGCTCAAACCCCACGTTGGTGTTTTCTTCGGTCACGCACTCACTCCTTCATTGCTTCGTCGCTTCATATACTGGACATGCGCCCAGCCAGGCTTGTAACCACGGGCTTTAGCAATCTCTTGCAGCTTTGCTCTGGTGTCGGCCTTGGCTAAAAGCTCTGTCCACTCGATGCCGGATGCCAGGGAGAGAGAGAGCCCCCCTGCCCACTCCGGTCGATCACGCTCATACAAATCGTGGTAGCTCACTTCCATCAGCTCGCCATCCACAGATAGGATGTCCTTTTCGGTTGGGTCTAACGGGTCGCGCCACAAGCCGCAACCACCCCTGCCCCACGGCTCGTCACCGGATGGGCATGCACGCTCTGAACGCGCAGCCTTGACCGCATCCTGGTCATAGATGCGGAAGCACTTTTCACACTGCGCGATGGAGATGTCTTCGTCTTTCTGTCGTTGCTTGCGACCATCCAGCGACCAATCCCTGTCTTGATCTGGCAGACCGTGGTCATAGCAGTTACCAGCATGATCAATGATGATCGCCTTACTGCAGTCGGCTTTTGGCCTCAACGTCCGCCCCACTTGTTGCAGGAAAAGTGTTAGCGATTTCGTTGGGCGCAATAACAAGGCGCCAGCACATTCCGGCACATCGAACCCTTCGCTGATGAGGTCTGCCGTTGTGAGCAGACTTATGCGGCCCTCAGCAAAATCTTTGAGAATCTTGTCGCGCTCACCTGCTGCCATCTGCCCGTCAACTGACTTGGCGCGCCACCCGGAAGCTGTGAATTGTTCGGCTACATCCTTTGCGTGCTGGATGCCGACACAAAACGCGATGGCGGGTTTGCCGTTCAGATATTTTGCGTAGTAGTTCTGCGCATTACCGACAATGGCTCGCTTGTTAACCGCCAACTCAAGATCCCCTCGCGCATAGTCGCCTGCCCGGACTTTGGTCTTTCGCACTTCCTGCATGAAGGCGAGGTTTTTCGGCGGCGCAAGGTAGGTGTACTCGGCGAGGTATGACAGCCGCTGCAGCTCGGCCACGGATGGGCCACAGATCAACCGCTCGTACACGTTACTCAAACCCTTACCATCAAGCCGCTCTGGTGTTGCGGTGACACCCAGCACTCGCGCAGCCGGGAACCTGTCCAGAACCTTTAACCATGACCCGGCGACTGAATGGTGCGCCTCATCGACCAGGATTAAATTAGGGGGTCGCTCAAGCCGCTCCATACGGTTGACCAGGGTCTGCACTGAACACACCTGGACTTTATGGTGAGGATTAAATGGCTTGTTAGCCTGGACGACGCCATGAGGTATATTAAACGCTTTGAATCGGTCGCTGATTTGCTTGACCAACTCTTTGCGGTGAGCCAACGCGACTATATTCAATCCAGTTGACAGCGCCCTGTGTGTGATCGCCGCCTTGATGTGGGTGTTATGCGTAACAGTGAAATCTCCCAACAGGAACAACCTATCTTTGCCTGCCAACTCAAATCCGTAATAGGCCCCAACCCCCATTGACTCGACCTGGAAGCCGGTGACGAGAGGATCTTTCTTCATCCCCCGTCGCCTTGGCTTTTTGTGCCTCAGCCTGACGGGTATCTCCGAACCGTCTCCGTTGATATGGATTCTGTAACCACCGGCTCCCGGCCCATCTCTCTTTGAGCAACTAACGGCAAAACCCAAACTTCGAGCAAGCCAAACAATATCGCCAGCCAGGGAACGACGAGACGAAAATATTTCCCACCCTGACCTGTGGGCGTATCCATCCGTATCGAGCAGCCCAGCCAACAACTCTGCTCTAATTCTTTTGGCGTTTCTCAGATATATCGAGGGTATGTGCTTTGTAGGATTTTGCTCACCATATTTAGTCATCAGCCCAAGATCTTGAAAGTTGCTGACTAGCGGGTTTTTTATTTGCCCCCTTTGTTTATTTACCAGTCGATACTGGGTGGCCCTGCCCGAACTACCTCGGCGCTCTTTGATAGTCAGACCGTATTTTTCTGCGGTCTGACGGCAAGCGTCAGCAATCTCTCTATCCATAGTTGTTATTTCAACGCGAGCTGCTGATCCGTCCCCGAGCCATAGGCCAAGAAAATATGGGTCTATCGGGCACTCCCGCTCGCAAAAATCTCGACCTGTGGATCTCCAAAGTTTCAGGACGTGTTTTTGGCTTTTGTTCAATTTCAGATAGTCTGAAACACAGATATTTACGATTTCTCCATCGCGCCATCCGCCTATGCCCTTGGCTCCATTTGTCACCTTTAGCGATAGGATGTGACTTCCGTTGCAGGTAAAACTATCGCCAGCTCTGTTAGGTGTTATTCGAAACATAGACTCTAAGCCCGAAGCCGTGCTGACAACCCGCCTTGGGCTTGAGTCTGGACCCATCAATAAATCTCCGGGCCTTATGTCCTGCACAGGTTTTTGATCGCCGCTGAACAGCATGACCGGCGTGTTGTAGCCGAGACATTTCCCCCCACCTGTCGCGAGCTGATACAGCACCCGCATGATGCCGTGCTGCCAGGCTGTCTCTATGTCTCTGACGGCTTTTTGTTGGTGTGGGCGTAAGCTACTCAACTTCGGCCTCAATGATGTCGCGCAAAATGTTTAGCTCTTGCTGCCTGGATGGGGATGACGTGTGCAGAATTGCCCGGTCAACCACGTCGAGCAGCCATTGCGCGGTAACCTGATCAAAGTCGTCAGCCACACCGCAACGACACAACTTCCCGTTCCAATTGGTATCTTCCTCGCGGAAGTGGTGCACTTCCTCTGGCTCGAATGCTCGCCGGCAGGAATTGCAAAACCACAGATCTGGAATTGACATGCTCAATTTTTGTCCTTGCTTGTTAAGTGGAACCTGCCGCACCGACACTTGTATGGTTTCATGCCGTGGTGACACGTCCGCTTTGCCCTCATCTTCGCCTGGTGTTTGGTATGGAAAATCAACTTCTCTGGTGTTGGGCATGCGTCCCGGTCGGACGCATACGCTCTTAGAGGTTTTTTCTTCGACACCATTCTCTCCACGCTTCGTGGTATGGCCCTGAACAATTGTCGCAGAGCCACACGTATTGCCCTGGTGGTAAGTCGTCAAAGTAAAACGGACCTATCTCCGCTAACGTCCCGACGTACTTACACCGCTTGCAGGTGTACTCCGCTTTAAGCGGCTGGTGGCGCCAGCTCTGCGTCCTCTGAGTCATGGAAGCCTACCTCGTCGTTGACCAGTTCACCCTCAACGTGCTTACTGAGGTGTTCTTCGGCTAGGGCATCAATGCTCGCGGTAGAGGCTTTCTTCTCTTTGGTAGGTGCCGGGGCTGGCTCACTGGCTTTTTCTGCAGTCTCAGCAGCTGGTGCGGACAACATTTGCAGTTCGCCTGCCTCGTCTACGCCAACGACCTTCCCAGACTCTGGCCCGTCGTCCATAGCGATGGCTTGTAACAGCTCCGTGCTGGACGGTGCATATTTCAACGCACGCTTGATCACGACCTTGCGAGCCATTTGCCCCCAATGGTTTTTCCAGGCAGGAGAGTTTTTGCTATTCGAGGACACTCTGATTGCCTCGACGTCGGACGCCGACATTAGCTCTCGCTGCACCTCACCGCTGTTGAGTTTGATCACGCACCAGACAATGATCGGCTTGCCCCGGTCTTCGAGGAAGTTGGGTTTGCACAGGAAGTGCCCGTTGTCGCCTTCTTCGTACTCCCAATGATCGTTTTCATGGATCACGCCGGAGTCGATGGATTTTATCTCACCCGTGTTGCGCGCCAGTTTGAGCAAGCCTTTGTAGCCCATTTGCAGGGTCACCATCCGGTTGTACGGGATGAAATAGCACTCGCCCATGAATGACTCTGGCATCAAGCCCAGCTGAGCCGATCCCATGATGGCAGCAAACAGACTGGTTCTGTCGCAATCAAGCAGCTCTGGCGCCTGGTTGATCACGGTGATTGTTGTTCGGACGAATTTGTTTTCGTCGATGTGCTTGGGTAGTGCTGATCTCAGCTGATGCAACATTTCATCGCTGGTCAACTGCTTTCTGACGATCTGGATGGGTGATAATTTTTGGTTTGCTTCTGCTACTGCGCTCACGACGCCTCCTTCGATAATGTGATACGCAACGACCGCTTGGCCGGCTGCGCTTTATAAGTGACCTGGGTTTCTGGTTTGGCTGGGGTTAGTTTTGCGCTGATCTTCGCGCCGTCAGCGAGTACGACCTGATACTCACCAACGCGATCAAGAACACGCGCCTTGATTTCTTCCAGCCTGTTTTCGGCTGATTTCTTTTTCCGGCTCGCCTCGGCGTAGTCTGCTACAAGCAACG